>JACCDW010474457.1_pt1 | contig 140010 bp, 102 predicted proteins | sample 7449781 | NCBI WGS metagenome assembly JACCDW01 (sample SAMN15323449, study PRJNA562643) | freshwater metagenome | isolation source: river surface water | place: USA:Blue River Watershed | collected 2017-08-18 | reverse complement strand
TGTTAACTTGCCATACTGGAGCAGTTGAACCACCACCCGCAGCAGTACAAGTAATTACAGCGCTGTACCAACCTTGTGCTGTTTGGTTAGGAGCTGACAAACTAAAAGTGTTAGCACCAGAGATAGCAGTGAAAGGACCAACGTTTGAAATTGATGAATACTGCCATTGGTAGGTAATACCTAAATCAGCTGATAAGTTATTTACCATGAAACTAGCAGTTTCACCAGGACAAAGTGAGTAGTTAGGACCAGCGATTGTGTTAGTTGGAGTGCTAGCACAAAGTGGTGAGTTAAATTCTAATGCACCGATATCTGGAGCCGATTGGTTACGTACGAAGCTGTTTTTATCGAAAAACACACCTAAACCAGTTCCTTGGTTATCCATGGTAAGGTTCGATGGTTTGTAATCGTAGTTGGTCATGTTGGTGTACTGTGGATCCACAGATAAACCATTTAAGTTAACACCTTGACCTTGGAAGGCAGCCAAATTGGTAGCTGCTGCTGTCCAGTAACCGTAGTAGTTGGTTCCAGCACCAGTTACATAAATATTGTTTCTGTCCATGATAGTGCCACTAGTAACACCACCAGCATAATAACCATAACGGGTACCTGAACCACCACGAGTAACTGTGATTAAGTTGTTACGGAAATCCAAAGGATAAGCTGTTGCGCCATAACCATAGTAACCATAGGTAGTAGAACCGGTTGATTGTTGGTAATCAAGTGAAATGGTGTTATGGTAGATGTAGGCATCAGGATAATAAGTCATCATACCATAAAGGGTACCATTGTGACGGATATCAGAAACAATGTTGTTACGGATAATGTGTTTGATATCGTTGTTAGTAGGTTGACCCTGAGCGTATGATGTCCAGTTATAAGAAATGTACATACCATAACATGCAGATGTACTAGTAGTCATTTGGTCAAACAAATTGCGCACCCAGTTTCCTTCAAACAAAAAGCCATCGCTATAGTAGCAATAAATACCATAACAGGTAGAACTAGTGGTACGATTAAAACGTTGAATAGAGTTGTTACGGATGGTGTAGCTTCTATGACCATAGTACATGTACATACCATAGATATAGAAATCGTTAACGCTGGTATTTTCGATCCGGTTATTTGTAGGGAAAGGAGCACCAGAGTTACCATACATAGAGATACCGAAGTAACCTCCTGAAGTGGTGCAACTCATGATAGCATTGTTACTTCCACTTGAACCCAAGGTTGAGTAGCTGGTACCATTACCGCTAAACATAATTGGAATTTGTGAAGTGGATGTTCCGCTGATAGGAACTGAAAACGAACACGCTGTAAAGGTATTATTGTTCGCAGCATTGGTTACGTCCAACACGAAGGCATAAGTACCAGTTCCACTCATTTGTAAATTGTTAACTTGAAGGAAGTCAGTTCCGTTCAAGTACATTACCCACGGTTGAGCTGAGTTCGAAGAACTAAAAGTCAACAAGTTGTTGTTACCATTGATTACAATCGGGTTCGAAGCCGAAGCACCAGTAATTTGGTTAAATTGAACTTGTTCGTTGTACGGACCAGAATTGGCCACTACGTCTACATAAAGAGGACCAGAAATCCCATTTGAGTTGAGCGCAGAAGCTAACGCATTGAAGTTTTGATAGTTAGTTCCACCAGTGGCTTGTGCACTGTTAATGGTCACAGTCCCGCTAAGTGCCTGTGCCCCAAGCTTCATTGCACTGAGACAAAGCAGGACAATGAACATTTTAAGATGCTTGTAGTTGTTTTTCATGTGTGATTTTAGTTGTTGGGGGCAAGTTACAAACATTAACAAACAGTCTGACAAATTTAGCCTAAACCCAGAATTAGAAAATCATTAGAAGGGCAAATTAAAAAGCCGGTTTCTCCTCGAGAAACCGGCTACTAAAAAACAACTAATTAATTATCAGTTCTTTATGATTCTATCAACACTGATAATGCCGTTGGTGTTGACTCTAACCGTGTAAACACCGTTCACAAAATTAGAGAGGTTAATCTGTGTTTCTTGATCAACTTGATTGCTGTAGACCACACGACCAGTTATATCAAGAATTGAAATTTCGCTGTTGTTAGCAAGATTCGATACGTGTAAAACACCATTGGTTGGGTTAGGGAACACTTTTACTGAGCTTGCCCCTGCTTCATTCAAACCTGCACAAGCATCCACTGTAAGGTTCACGGTTGTTGAATTCTCGCATCCATTATTATCTGTTCCAGTCACCACCCAGCTATAAGCAGCGGGTTGAGTTCCGTAGAAGGAGAGTCCGGTTCCAATCAACAACACAGCTGGATTGGTGCTTACCCACTGATAAGTGGTGGCTCCAGCGGCATTGAGGGTAACTGTTTCGCCAACACAAATGGTTGGTGCTGACACGTTAGCCGTTACTGATGGCGAAGGCAATGAAGCTACTGCTACCACCGCGCTCGACTGACAACCGTTTGTACCTGTTCCAATCACAGAGTAGTTGGCGGCGCCTGTTACAGTTACCGTTTTTACAGAGCCAGTTCCGCCTGCAGCCCATGTGTAGGTTGAGGCGCCACTTGCTGATAAAAAGGCTGTTTTACCTTCGCATACCAAGGCTGGCACGGACATAGCCGTAATAACCGGCGATGGTTTTACAGTAACTTTTATGGTTGTTGAATTATCACAACCTGTGATGGTGTTTTTTCCTGTTACAGTGTATATCGTTGTACTCACTGGTTGGTCGTTATTGATAGCAGTAGTAGCGCCACCTGGTGCCCATAAGTAACTATTAGCCCCGTTTGCAGTTAATACAGCATTATTGCCAGTACAAATGGTAGCGTTTGCTGCTGTTACTGTCACACTTGGTTGGTTAGCTGCAACTGAACAAGGGATTTCAATACGCAAGTCATCGATGGAGAGGAATTGTGCTGTTCCTGATGCGCCAGTTGCGCGTACCGCTACATAATAAGTGCCTGAAGTAGCCACTGTAAAGGTGCCACCTAGTAGTTTATAAATGGCGCTAACAGCAGGACCATTGGTTGAAACGATGGAGGTTAAACCAGTGGTAGATTGGTTAGGACCAACAAGAATACTTAAATCAGACCAGTTGGTTGCACCAGTAAGATCGGATTGATACAATACCGAAGCGGAATAAACAACACCAGCATTCATTTGAATCGCGTTTGTATACATGTGATTCGGGTTGGTAGTGTTGTTATTGAATACGCCATAACTTGATCCGTTGGCTGGTATGCGATTGCCGCTTTGTGCTGATGTAAAGGTATTAGCGGTATTGCCAAGTCCTGGAATCGACCAAGAACAGTTTGGTGCACGGTTATTCAAACCAATGCCTTCAAAACCTTCAAAGTATGGGATTTGTGAGGTAGTTGGTCCTGAAATGTTGACTTGCCACACAGGAGCAACAGAACCACCACCTGCAGCAGTACAAGTTATAATAGCACTGTACCAACCTTGAGCTGTTTGATTTGGAGCAGCCAATGTAAATCCATTGGCACCTGAGATGGGAGTAAAAGGTCCCACGTTAGAAATGCTTGAATACTGCCATTGGTAGGTAATGCCCAAATCAGAAGAGAGGTTGTTAACGTTGAAATAGGCGGCTTCACCTGGACAAAGTGAATAAGAGGGGCCTGTGATACTATTGCTCGGTGTGCTCGCGCAATTTGGAGTTAGAAACTCCAATGCGCCCATATCTGGTGTGCTTTGATTACGCACAGCTCCAGTATTGTCGAAATATACACCCAGCGGTGTTCCGAGGTTATTCAAATTAGTATTGGAAGGGTGCAAATCACCTGCTGCGTAATTCACGTACATAGGGTCAATATTGGTGCCATTTACATCTGGGCCTTGCGATTGCCATGCTGCAAAATTGTTTGCTTGTGTTGACCAATAGCCAGGATAACCATTGGTGCTTGTAATCCAGAAGTTGTTATAATCAATTTGTGATCCAGTGGTATTACCACCAAAATACAAGCAATAGGTGGTACCCGAACCAGCACGTGTTACTGTGAAGTTGTTATTTTTCCAGGTATTGAAATTACTGCCAGATCCATAACAATACATGAAAATGTATTGTGTATTAGTGGTAGAAGATGGATTGTCGCACGACAAGGTATTATGCCAATAATCGTTGTTAGAATTGTAATTGTAATAGAACCAGTAGCCAGTTCCGTTCCAATACAAATTGCGGAAGATATTGTTGGTTATCTTATTTCGGTTTGATGGGTCTGGGCTTAAATAACCTATGTAATACATGCCATAATAGGTGCCAGTATAACTCGGGTTGCTTGCCCACAAATCATGTATGGTATTGGAGTCGAAGGTTAAACCCTGGTTGTAATACCCCATCATTAAATAAGTAGATGAGAAGGAGGTCCGTGTTGGACGATCGATTTCGCATCCTTTAATGGTGAGGTTTTTAGCATAATATGCATAAATGCCATAGTAATAGAAATCCTTGAGCCGACAGCCGATAAAACTGTTGTTGTTGGTATAGGGATTAGAAGAAAGTCCGTAATGGAAAATCCCATAATACCCACCCTGCAAGGTACACGAGGTGATGGTGTTGTTATTACCTGGGTTACCTCCAGAAGTAGGACCACCTGTAGATGAATTAAAAGCAAATGGAACGTGGTAAGAACTTGTGCCATTAACCGGTGCAGAAAAAGTACAAGCAGTGAAGGTATTATAGTCTGAACCGTTGGTTAGAATACAAACCATGGCATAACTTGTATTGGTACCTTCGATTTGAAGGTTCATGACATCCATGTAATCCACATTATTCAACAACAATGTGTGGGGTGTTGATAGGTTCGATGAATTGAACGTTAATAGATTCCCATTCCCGTTAATCATAATGTGATTTTGCGAAGACGTCCCTGGAATAGCCGAGAATACCGGCTGCTCGTTATAAGGCCCTGAATTCGGAACCACATCCACATACAACGGTCCTGATATACCAGCTGTATTCACATCAGCAGCCAAGGCACTGAATGTTTGGTAATTCGTACCCCCTGTTGCCTGCGCACTGTTAATGGTGACTGTACCACTTAACTGAGCACTCATTTTCATGGCACCTACTAACGCCAACGTTAATAGTCCCTTACTAAATAGATAATTTTTTCTCATGTTATTCTAATATTGGTTACTCCTGTAACAAATTTATGAATTCAGAGGTTAGAATCTAATATTAAAACAACATTAGAAGTCAAATTAATTTAACAGTCTGATTTTCAATGCTAAAAAATGACATTTGCGACAAACTACAATCCAAAATTTGAACACAAATAAGAGGAATATTAGTAAAAATACGCTAAATATTAGATTCACATTAGACAATTCGTCCAAAAATTTAACCCAAGGTTCTTATGAAAAAAAAATGGTGTAGAGATTATTCTACACCATTTTTCGAGTTGAAGAGTTGTGTCTTATAAGTAGTATAAGGACTAGAAATAAATCATTAACCGCAAGCTGGCAGTGGCTCCGCCAAACATGCGACCATTGTCATTATCAGCATAAAAATAACTTGAAGGAGCCCCATCCAAGGTGGTTTCCCTTACCGATTTACCTGTACTTCCAGATATAGTAGATTGACCTATCGATTCTACAATCATTTCTGACCGGGTTTGCATCATATACCCTGCACTCCAACCAAACTCGCCGCCGAGGCTCATCTTAGGCAAGAAAAAATACTCCGCTCCTACAAAAACACGGGCACCAACGCCAATCTTTAATCCGCTTTTCCGCGAAACAATGCGTGCATCCCCAATAATGCCTTGCACCCTACTCGCTCCATCTATATTAGCCGCTGCGCCATAGGTTGCATCGGTAATGGCATCTGCCGCGTCGACATTCACCGGGGTAGAATTGGATGCATTCAACACGTTGCCATACTTGAATTTTTCAGTGGTCGAGGATAAGTAGAGGTTAGCTTCTAAACCATATACGCCCTGTAAGCGGCCATTGCCACGTCGTTTCTCAAGTCCACCTGAAACACCCAAAACAAAACTATTGCGCACCCAACTATTTTCCTTGGTTGGCCAAGCTGCCGGGTAAGCTAATACCGTGGTGGTTTGTATCGCCAATCGGTCTGTTACTCGGTTGCTTACGTTGAAATTATTAAATCCCAATCGCAAGGCACCTCTGTAGGCTAAATTTTGGTTGACAAAATATTTACCAAATATGGCTTGTGAACCACCGCCGGTAACAAATGTAAAATTCTTAATCAAGTTAGTGGCATCAACACCTATACCCCAAGCGCCACTATCTGGTAATAGCGTGTTCATCGGCTCTTGAGCGCGTAACATGCCGGCCAACAGCAACAGACTTAAGACAACTTTTTTCATAATCATGGTTAGTTTAACGTATTATAGGTTCATTTATTACTCAGTGTTGCTTGTGTTGGAGCATGGGCACAAATTTAAACCCACCCAAAACTTTCCTATCAAATGCTGTTTCGCCAGTTCGCTTCAGCCAAGTCATTTGTTGCGTCTCCCCTTCTCCAATTGGTATAACCATAATACCCCCCACTTTTAATTGCCGTAATAAATCTTCTGGCAGATAGGGGGCTGCAGCCGTCACAATTATTTTGTCAAACGGCGCATACAATGGCCAACCTTTGTATCCATCGCCAAACATTAATTTCGGTGACCGATAGCCAATCGTAGAAAGAAATTGCTTGGTTTTATCGTACAAGCTTCGCTGGCGCTCAATGCTGTATACCTTAGCACCTAATTCGCACAAAACAGCCGTCTGATAACCACAACCAGTGCCTATTTCTAACACTTTTTCACCTGAGGTAATGGCAAGTAACTCAGATTGATAAGCCACGGTGTAAGGATGCGAAATAGTTTGTCCAGCACCAATTGGCAATGCTTTATCACTGTATGCATGGTCGAGCAAGGCAGGCCGAGCGGTTGAATCATCAAAAAACAAATGCCTTGGGATTTTCTCAATGGCCTTCAATACGTTATGATCGGTTATCCCTTTCAACTTCAATTGCTCAACGAGACGCTTTCGCTTTCCCATGAACAAATACTCCTCTTCTCTAGACACTTGTAGCATTGAATTATTTTAGCTCCATAAATCTACAAGTATCCCTTCCTTGCTTGAAAATTTCCCCACCGACTTACTAACATTCTCCTCTTAAAAGTGTAGATTTGCCGTCTACCCAAACGAAAAACATCCTCATGTTGCCAATGGCAATTTGGATTATTGTGTATTTTGACGTTGGTAATAAGGTTTTTATATTTTTTTTGCATTTCAGGCAATAAGGTTGGACGCAATGACGTTACTATTTGCAGTATGAGCGGGGGACTGTCAAAAATTTCACAGAGAGCTATTGTTATTCATTCAGCGGGTTGTCCCTTACCCGATAAGCTAACGGTAATTGATTTATAAAATAGCCTGAATGAGACTAATTTTTATCCTAGCGTTAATTCCATTTCTTGGTTGTAAAAAACGAGTTGAAGCAGAAACAGGGTTTCGTTTAACTGCTTCAAAAGTGGCTGTCACCCCCAAGGTTGGTCAAGGTTCTGGTTCTCATCGCATTACCGACCTTTGGCTCTATGTTAATGGCCAATTTCAAGGCGCCTACCCCTACGATCATGCTATGCCCATAATCAGCAATGGCTACAACGCCCACATTGATTTATATGCAGGAATTCGAAACGATGGACTTTCTACGCGAAGAACCTATTGGAAATGTTACGCACCTGTTTCGTTTGATACACTTGCTCCAGCAGGTACAGATATCAGCCGCGATATTAACTTCAAATACAGCGATGCCGTTACTTTTGCCTGGGTTGAAGGATTTAATACCACGACCGGGTATTCAATTAAAAAAACATCGGGCTCTGATACCACCTTTAAAGTGATAACTGGTGACGAGGCTTTTGAAGACCGATCCATTGTGGTTGGCTTAAGTGGAAACGCCAAACTCGCTCAAATAGAGTCGTCGCAAACTTTTACATTGCCTTCGGCCAATGCAGAAGTGTATATTGAATTCAACTATAAATGCGATGCGGAATTTTCGGTAGGATTAATCGATGATGCCAATACCATGCGATCGGTGATTCTACTCTCACCTATTTCTAAATGGAATAAAACCTATATCAGCCTGGCGGATGCCATTAACCGTTCTGAATCGTCGCATTTTAAAGTGTACTTCAGAATGGTGAAAAATGACAATACGGTTAACACCGCTTTTTTCTTAGATAACTTGAAAATCGTTTATCTCCCGTGAACAAACGCTCGCGCACACTACTTTATCTGGCTGCTGATTTTTTATCAGCTGGTTTGGCGTGGACTTTGTTCAACTATTACCGAAAAACGACTGTTGATACGCTCAAAAATGGGGGACCCGGCATTATCTTCGATAACCAGTTCTTCATTAGCGTTATCGTATTACCGATTATTTGGGTACTTGCTTACTACCTCTCTGGCTCTTATAACCATGTATTAAGACGCTCAAGGATAAATGAATTCGTTCAAACGCTTGCCACAAGTGTTCTTGGGGTTACCGTGCTTTTCTTTGTGTTGTTATTAGACGATTCAGTAACAACCTATCGGTTGTATTACAAACTCTATTTCTTTTTATTTGCTGCGCACTTTTCTATTACAGCCATATTTCGATTTTTACTATCAACCAATACCAACCGTAGAATACACAAGCGTCAATTTGGTTTTAAAACCGTTATCATTGGCTCTAACGAGAGGGCTTTAAAGATGCTGAGAGAAATCAACGCATTAAAATATGGCATTGGTAATTCAATTATTGGCTTTATACACATTGAGGGAAAAAATGGGTACTCAGAAGAACTTAAAAAGGAACTACCTCATATTGGCGAGTACCATGATGTAAAACACATCATAGAAAAATACGAAGCTGAGGAAGTTATTATTGCGTTAGAAAGCTGGGAACACGAATACTTAAAAAACATTGTCAATGATCTTGGCGATTTAGGAGTAATCATTAAAATCATTCCCGATATGTACGATATTCTTAGTGGGCACGTAAAAATGACGAGCATACTCGGAACGCCGTTAATCGAAATCAAGAACCAAATTATTCCGGAATGGCAAATTTCAGTAAAACGGTTTATCGATGTATCGGTGAGTGTTACGGTGTTAATTCTTTTTAGTTGGATGTACATCCTCATTGGACTAATTGTGCGACTTGGCTCTAGTGGTCCCATGATTTTTCGCCAAGAGCGTATTGGTTTGCATGGCAAGCCCTTTAAAATATTAAAATTTAGAACCATGTCTGTTGACGCAGAACGCGAAGGGCCGGCATTATCAAGTGAAAACGACCCACGGGTCACCCGATTCGGCCGCTTTTTAAGAAAAGTTCGCCTCGATGAAATGCCGCAATTTGTGAATGTTATTCTTGGCGATATGAGTTTGGTAGGGCCTCGTCCCGAAAGGCGTTACTACATTGACAAAATTGTTGAAAAGGCGCCTCACTACAAACATTTACACAAAATTCGTCCAGGTATTACCAGCTGGGGTCAAGTGAAATACGGGTACGCAGAAAATGTAGAACAGATGATTGACCGCTTGAAATTCGACATTCTCTATATTGAGAACATGAGTTTGCTGCTCGATTTCAAAATTCTTGTCCACACGATTCTTATTGTATTACAAGGAAGAGGTAAATAAAGCATATTCTCTCAAAAATCGAATTGTGCAAACAAATCGTTTACCTTAATTTGCGGTGTGTTTACGACTATAAAAAATTACCTTTCGTTAGTAAAATTTAGCCACACGGTTTTTGCCTTGCCTTTTGCACTCATTGGTTTTACAATGGCTGTGACCTCCCCTATTGGTTCATTCACTACTCGAAAATTTTTATTGGTTTTAGCGTGCATGGTTTTTGCACGCACAGCTGCTATGGCCTTTAATCGTTTTATCGACAGGCGCTTCGATGCCATGAATCCACGAACAGCCACTCGTGAAATTCCAGCTGGCACCATATCACCTACAGCTGCATTGTTCTTGGTAATTACCAGTAGTTTAATGTTTGTTATTAGCACCTGGTTTATCAATCCACTTTGTTTCAACCTCTCGTTTGTAGCCTTGGCTGTGGTTCTTGGCTACAGTTACATGAAACGTTTTACTCCACTTTGTCACATGGTTCTTGGAGTTGGTCTTGGTCTCGCCCCTATAGGCGCCTATATAGCCGTTACAGAGCAATTTAGCACGTTGCCTATTATAATGGGGTGCATCGTTTTTTTATGGGTGAGCGGTTTCGATATTATTTATGCCTTGCAGGACGATACTTTTGATAAAAGTCAACAATTAAAATCGATTCCAGTTTATTTAGGAAGGAAGAATGCCTTGCTCTTATCGCGTGTGCTCCATCTGTTGAGTGCGGTGTTGGTGTTCTATTGTTATTTTGCTGGCCACTTCGGGTGGTGGTATTTAAGTGGTGCCATTTTGTTTACGCTTTTTCTGATCTACCAACATACGCTTGTTAAACCCAACGATTTAAGTAAGGTCACCCTAGCCTTTGGCACCACCAACGGCGTGGCAAGTGTTGTGTTTGGGGTACTCGCTTGTACCGATTTAATTATTGGATTCGCCTAGCCCCCTTTTCTGCTTTTAGTGTAGAAGTTTTCCCATTTAGGTAATTATTAGACGTAAAATTCTTTCGAACTGAACTTTATGGTTGCGGTATTGGCGACGTCCAATGACAACTCCAATTCGATAAATTAGAGTTATTAGGTAAAGTATGTACCTAGACAAAAAGGGCCTCTGTCACGATAACCATTTGTCATTTTAAACAACGTCAAAGAGAAAAAAAACTTCGTTAATGGCGATAACCCATCGTGTAAAAGCAGGCCCCCGATTGTAGCGGAAATTTTGCGCCGGACAAGGCCTAGGTTTGTTAGCCGAGGAAGCGACACTAAAGCCTGAAGCGAAGGCAACGTAGTTTTTTGACAGACACCTTCGCTTCGGGGGAGCTACCGGAGGCTTACAAACCTATGCCTTGGACAAGCAAAATTGAAGCGTAAAGCGGGATTAGGCCCAAAAAAATAATAAAACTAAAAAAGGAAATGGCTATTTTAACTTAAAAGAAAAGATTTTCCAACTTCAAACTGATACGTGTTGATGACGCTGAATAGCTTATTTTGGACGGTTAAACTCCATACCCAAAGTCATGGTTAACTGGCCCGCAAAAAAATGGTGATTAGCCCTTCCATTGCCTTTTCCAAGTACTAAGGCATTGGTATAATTAGCAAACGAGCCCTTCCCAACAAATTCAAAAAAGCCCCGTTTTAAATATTGGATGCGCAAGCCACTTTCAACACCGCCGATGTAACCAGCGACGTGCCAATCGTTGTTTAACCGTTCGCCAAACAACGTAATATCTGTACGCGGAAAAACAATGCCAGCACCGGCTTTGGCCACCCATGAAAAACGCAATTGGGGAATTGGTTGCCAAATTTTAAATTTTCTCACCGCATTAAACATCCAGAAATTAGCGCCATCGGTATGTTCGAAATGTAAAAATTTTGAATGGTCTACCAACGTATCGCCGCTCACAGGTCGACCATCAATTTGACCACTGATGCGCAAGGTTTGATTATAGGTCATTACATACTTCGTGTGATCGTAATTAATTTCTAAGTCCCACTTATCATTCATGCGCAAGCCTCCACGGCAAACAAACTGAGGAATAGTGATGTTAATGACATCTTTTAATTTATCAAAATCAGATTGATCGTGCGCTTGTGCATCATACAAAGTAAAATCATAATTAGCATATTTACCTGTAGCAGGGTGGTACTTGCCAGAAACGTCTTTTAAATGGATATCACTTTTAGTATACCAAGCCCGAGTATAGCCCCAGGTAAAATAAAAGGCCCGCTTCACCTTGGTGGTATCGGCGGCTGAAGAAGAAAGAGAAACTAAAATTAAGGCGCTTAGTAGCAGTTTTTTCATAGAAGCACTTTTGAAGCCCGAATGTAGCGGTTATTTTGATTATTTTCCATGATAATCCTCACACATTCACCCTGTAGCAAGGGCAAGGCTAATTGTGGCCATTCAATAAAACAATAATGGCCACTGTCTAAGTACTCTTCCATACCCATATCATAAAGTTCGTCAACAGATTTCACCCGATATAGGTCAAAATGATACAAGCTGCCGTGTGGCGAATGATACGTATTAACTAACGAGAATGTAGGACTTGAGAATGCATCCTTCGACCCCAGTGCTTTACAAATACACTTGATGAATGTTGTTTTGCCGGTACCCATTTCGGCTTCGAAAATAAAAAGCCGGTTGTTTGGAAACAGCGCCAACAGCTGCAAGGCAACGTCGTTTAATTCCGCTTCATCCTTTACACCATATTCAAAATTCTCAACAGACATTAACGCGGCGATAATTCAATATAAGGGATAATCATTTCTTCAAGGCTGATACCGCCATGTTGAAATGTATTCCGATAATAATTAACGTAGTGATTAAAATTGTTGGGATAAGCAAAAAAACGATCTTCTTTAGCAAACACAAAACGGGTGCTTGGGTGTTGCTTAGGCAAGAACGCATCTGCGGGATTTTTTATTTCAAAAACTTCTTTTGGATTGTAATCCAAAGCCTTTCCTTGTTTGTACCGCAAATTCGAATTCACGTTTTTATCGCCCAAAATTTTTGTTGGTTCTTTAACATGCACAGTTCCGTGATCGGTGGTAATGACTAGACGCACATTTTTACTTGCAATAAACTTAAGCGTTTCAAGCAGTGGTGAATGTTCAAACCAGCTGTAGGTAATACCACGATAAGCCGGTTCGTTTTCGGCCAGTTCACGAATAACCTCCATTTCAGTACGAGCGTGGCTTAACATATCGACAAAATTATAGACAATCACATTCAATTTATTTTGCAATAAATTGCTCACAGAGTCCGCTAATTTTTTACCCGCATTAAAATTGGTAATCTTCGTATAACTCATTTTCACATCCTTACCCAACCGCTTTAAATGGGCTTGTAACAACGCTTCTTCGTGTTGGTTCTTACCGCCTTCTTCTTCATCGTTTAACCAAAAATCAGGGTGTCTCTTTTCAATATCGGATGGCATTAAACCGCTGAAAATGGCGTTGCGCGCATACTGTGTGGCAGTGGGTAAAATACTGCAATACGTCTCCTCTGTTTCTACACGGAAATAATCCTGTAACAAAGGTTGAATGATTTTCCATTGATCGTAGCGCAAATTGTCGATAAGGACAAAAAATACCGTTTCTGGTCCGCTTAACAAAGGCACTACTTTCGATTTAAAAATAGTATGGCTCATTAAGGGCGGCTGGGTGTTTTTCCCATTCAACCAATTCACGTAATTTTTTTCGATGAACTTAAAAAACTGTGTGTTGGCATCTGCCTTTTGCATTCGCAACACATCGTACATACTCTTATCTTGCAACTGGTCCAGCTCCAACTCCCAGTAAGTAATTTTCTTAAACAGTTCAGACCATTCGTGCCAATTCAACTGATCGTTGATGCGCATGCCAATATCTGCAAACGCCTTGCGGTAATCGGTATTTGTTTTTTCGCTAACCAAGCGTTTATTATCCAAGGCCTTTTTGAGGGACAGGAGAATTTGATTCGGGTTCACCGGCTTGATCAGGTAGTCAGCAATATTACCACCGATGGCATCGTCCATAATATGCTCTTCTTCACTTTTGGTGATCATGATTACCGGCAAGTCCTTATTGATCTGCTTTATCTTTAAAAGCGCTTCCAAACCAGATATACCTGGCATGTTTTCATCCAATAATACCGCACTAATAGAGCGGTCATCGTGCACAATATCCACCGCTTCGTCACCGCTCAAAGCCGTAACCACATCGTAACCTTTACCGTTTAAAAATAAAATATGTGGTTTTAGCAGGGCAATTTCATCATCCGCCCAAAGAATCCTGATTAAATCCATGTTATAAATCTACTTTAGTTAACGCCAAGCGCCTAAAGGTATTACCCCATTTAGGCTGCATTTATTAACAAAGGCTGAAAATCAGCGTTACAAAGGTGCGCATTCCGTTCAAATTAACGAATTTTAGTGAATGAAACGGAAGGCCGTTAACAAGAAAAAAATCATTAATGATCCAATTTATGGATTTGTCACCATTCCCAGTGAACTCATTTACGATTTAATCAATCACCCGTATTTTCAGCGGTTGCGTCGGATTAAACAATTAGGGCTAACCAATCTAGTTTATCCCGGAGCGTTACATACCCGTTTTCACCACGCCATAGGCGCCATGCACCTCATGCAAGAGGCCATTTTAACCCTTCGCCAAAAAGGCACTGACATAACAAGGGAGGAAGAAGAAGCAGCGTTGGTGGCTATTCTTTTGCACGACATTGGTCACGGTCCCTTTTCGCATGCCTTGGAACACAGCATTGTGAAAGGCATTCCACACGAAGTAATTTCGAGTTTATTGATGCAACAATTAAACAAGGAATTCAAGGGGCAGCTGGACTTAGCCATCAAGATATTCAATGACAAACACCGTAAAAAGTTTTTGCACCAACTCGTAAGTTCTCAGTTGGATATGGACCGTCTCGATTATCTTAAACGCGACAGTTTTTTCACAGGCGTAGTAGAAGGTGTAATAAGCAGCGACCGCATCATCAAAATGCTGCGTGTTGTGAATAACCAATTAGTTGTTGAACAAAAAGGCATTTACAGTATTGAGAAATTTCTCATCGCTCGCCGGCTCATGTACTGGCAAGTATACTTGCACAAAACAGTACTTAGCGCAGAAACGCTTTTAGAAAACATTTTAAAAAGAGCCAAAGAACTAGCAAGAAATGGCGAGAAACTATTTGCAACACCTGTATTTGCTTGGTTCTTAGAGAATGACTGCACCAAGAAGGATTTTGAAAAAAAGCCAGAATTACTCGATAAATTCACCCAACTCGACGATAACGATGTGGTGGCATCTATTAAGGTTTGGGCCGAACACCACGACATTATTCTCTCTATCCTTTGCCAAAACTTATTGAACCGAAAGTTGTTTCGAGTAGAGCTTCACAACGAGGCCATACCCGATAAAATGTACAAAGAACTGACCCAATTGGTTTGCAAAAAATACCGTATCACCAACGAGCAGGCGCACTACTTTGTTTTTCGAGACACCGTTAATAACAGCGCCTACAACGCTAAACAGGTAAATATTAACGTATTAAACGAAGAAGGAAAATTAACCGATGTAGCCCGTGCAAGTGACCTTTACAACTTGCAGAGTTTGAGCCAACCGGTTACAAAACACTTTATTTGTTACCCAAAAGATCTAAGAACTCAGTTTGGCAAAAAAAAGTAGAATTTATAAACTTGTATATCTTTTAAAACATGAAACATTATCTATCCGCAGCGGTGCTGGCTGCAGCCTTAACGGCTTGTCATTCGTCTGATAACCCGCTCGGCTCTTCCTCAGCAGTAGCAACTGACACCATTCAAAAAATGCCTGAATTCAATTACGTAGCTGAACAGTTCGCTGATTTACGCGTATTGCGCTACCAAGTGCCCAATTTTGAAGAATTGGATGTGAAGACAAAAACCCTGTTGTACTATTTGTACGAAGCCGCTCTAGCTGGGCGTGATATTGGTTACGACCAAAATTACAAATACAATCTCGCTATTCGGAAAACGCTTGAGGCGCTCTTGTCTACCGAATCGCACGATCAGGAATCGCCGGCGTTTAAACAATTGGAAACCTACGCAAAAAGGGTTTGGTTTAGCAATGGTATTCACCACCACTACAACCACGACAAAATTTTACCTGAGTTTGATCGCGAGTTCTTTGAACATGCTTTAACACATGTGGATGAAAAAAGTTTGCCGTTACAAGCGGGACAAACCAAGGCGGATTTCATCAAATTTATTGGTGATCAAATTTTCGACCCTACCATTGCTGCAAAACGGGTGAGTCTCGATCCTAAAACAGATTTGGTGCAAGCATCGGCCGTTAACTTTTACGAAGGTGTTAACACCAATGAAGTCAATGGTTTTTATGCTGCCATGGTTAACCGTAAAAGCAAGGAAAACCCCATGTACGGTCTCAACAGCAAACTCGTTAAAGAAAATGGTAAGATCGTAGAAAAAATTTGGATGGTAGGCGGCATGTACTCCCCTGCTATCGAAAAAATTGTCTACTGGCTCGAAAAAGCGGTGACGGTTGCTGAAAATCCAGCGCAACAAAAATCGTTAGAAACGTTAATTACGTTTTATAAAACCGGAAGTCTGGTTGATTTTGACACGTACAACATTGCCTGGGTACAAGACACCGCCAGCGTTGTGGACGTTGTAAATGGCTTTATCGAAGTGTACCACGACCCATTGGGCAAAAAAGGGTCGTTCGAATCAGTGGTATCTGTAAAGGACATGGAAGCAAGCAAACGCATTGCTACGATTGGCGCCAATGCACAATGGTTCGAAGACCACTCCCCCATCATGGACCAACACAAAAAGAAAAACGTAAAAGGTATTTCTGCAAAAGTGATCAACGCGGTGGTTGAGAGTGGTGATGCTGCACCAAGCACGCCAATTGGCATCAACTTACCAAACAACGAATGGATCCGTGAAACCCACGGCAGTAAATCAGTCAACCTCGGAAATATAGTTGAAGCCTATGATCAAGCAGCCGGCGGTAGTGTCGTAAATGAGTTTTATTACAACGATGAAATTCGCCAACGGGTGATGAAGTATGCTTCGTTAGCTGATAAATTGCACACCGACATGCATGAAGTAATTGGACATGCTAGCGGTCAAATTGAAAACGGTATCGGACAACCTCACGAAACGCTTAAAAACTACGCCAGTGCCTTAGAAGAAGGTCGCGCTGACCTTGTAGCACTTTACTACTTGCTTGATCCAAAACTGGTAGAACTTGGCGTGATGCCATCATTGGATTATGGAAGAGCGGCTTACGATGAATACATTACTAAGGGATTGATTGTTCAATTGGCCCGTATTAAGGAAGGTAAAGACATTGAAGAAGCACACATGCGCAACCGCAAAATGATTGCTGCTTGGTGTTTCGAAAAAGGTCAAAAAGACAGCGTTATTGCGAAAAAAGTAGAAAATGGTAAGACCTACTTCATTGTTAACGATTACGAAAAACTACGTGGTTTGTTTGGTGAATTGCTGCGCGAAATTCAACGCATCAAATCGCAAGGTGACTTCAAAGCGGGTCAAGCGCTGATTGAAAATTACGGTGTGAAAATAGATCCAGCCTTGCACAAAGAAGTGTTAGCGCGTTACGCCTTGCTTAACATCTCGCCTTACGCTGGCTTCATTCAACCAAAATTAGTGCCGGTAATGGAAGGGGATAAAATCATTGACGTAAAAATCGAATACCCTGAAAACTTTAAGCAACAAATGTTGGAATACGGTCAGAAGTACGGTTTCCTTCCTGCTTACAACTAATTTACTATTTGTCAATTTCAAACAGCTGGACGTTATCAATGTCCAGCTGTTTTTTTATTATTTCGTTCCAAGCCTTGAGGGCATCGGTGTTCAAACCCATGCGCACTTCATTGAGATACCGTTCTGCCAGTTGGTTGGTTTCTTCCATTATCGCTTTGTATAACCGCTTCGCCTCTTCTGGTGAAGTCGCTGGTGTCAGCTTCGATTCCAATTCTAATCGGGCACATTCAAACAAATCAAAATACATATTCATGAAACACTTTGTATCTGGGGTATTTTCAAGGTAACACCACGAATGGTACAAATCGAAAATAGTGGCGCTCTTCCATTGCAACTGACCATTAACTATATTTAAATCGAGATATACCTGCGCGTTCAGATGAAAGCGTTCCTTAGTACTTCGAACTTCGTCACCCTTTACTTGTAGCACGTTCAACCGTTTCGTTTTATCCCACAGCACATGTAAATCCTTAATCAATGGACGATTATCCATCACATAGGTCACCTTCGCTCCGCCATAATTAATGGCAAGGCCTTCTTTTAGCATTTCCCTTACTAGTGCTTGTGTTGAACGGGTGGTAACCATCGAATGCTGATCCAACCAAAATTGATCGTTCCAAGTTAAGCCAGCTATCTTGCGGTAATCATAAATGCGTTCGTCGTAGTTAACAAGTGGTTCAATAAAGGCGTCGTTGTGATTATAAAAAAAGGCATTAATAGTGGTTTGAATAGGCAAATTAGTTGCCTTACCTGCCATGAGTTTCAACCACCGGTAATTATAGTGGTAAGCAATCTGGGCGCGCAAAGGCACACAAACGGTCCCCCTACTTGTAAACTGCCATTCTTGTTGTATGGTCACTTGTTCTATTTCTGCCTCACCTGGTACCCATGGTTTAAATGGATGCCGGGGAGTGGCCTCAGCTTTGAATTGGTACTTAATTGGAACATCCGATAACTGCTTCAACCAGATGGTTCCCTCACAATAGGCGTGGTTGTTCTTGCGTGGCTTGAAATGAATGACGCGGTAAACTTCTTCACCCGAAGTAATTAATTCTAAGGATAAACTAAACTGTTTCCGTAATTCGCGTGCGCCGCATTGCAAAGGGTGTACTGGCATCTCTTGATGCGCTGTTATCATGGAAGAGGCTTTAAACAAGGCAGAATGGTTCTTACTCATGAAGTACCGGTCGTTTGAAGGGGACATGGCCGCACGGCCATTTTTAAAGCGTAATTGATCCACACACCCTGCCTGCCAAGTAGCGTTATAATACATCTCCATTAATTCAACTGGACGCTGATCAACCCTTGTGTTCAAGAGAAAATAACACCGCGCGGTTGACGAAGCCGTGTTCATAAAATACTGGCGCACATTTAGCAACGCCTTGTACATAGCTTCATCGTTGGAACCCACTACTACTTCCTTTAGTGTTTGTGCCGAGGGCGCCAATACCACTGTGATGCCAGTGGCAATTTTTAGATTCGACAAACGCTTTGTGGCATACCCAAGTAAATGAAACTCCATGTCACAACCTTGCCCTAATTTCAAAACAAAGCGTCCTTCTTCATTTGTCATTGTGCCGTTCGGTTCGCCCTTGCAACCAATACTAACAAAAGGAAGGGGTTGCCTAGTTATCGAATCAATTACTTGACCTGTGACCGTAGTCTGTGCTAACAACCAATTAGTCGCCAACACAAACACCACCACTAGTAAACTTCGCATACCTAAAATTAATCTTTCTTATAAAAAAAATCCCCCTGGTTGTATATCAGGAGGATTTTTCTTGATGAATGGTCACCCGTTTATTTTTTTAATCCCAACTCCTTTTTAAGAAATGGGGCGGTAAAACTTCCCTTAACTTTTACAAGTTCTTCTGGAGTACCTTGGAATAAGAGATTTCCTCCGCCTCTGCCGCCTTCTGGACCCATGTCAATAATGTAATCGGCCACCTTAATAATATCCAAATTGTGTTCAATCACCAAAACGGTATTACCATGTTCAACTAAACGATTGAGTACATCGAGTAAAATTCGAATATCCTCAAAATGCAACCCCGTGGTGGGTTCATCTAAAATATAAAAGGTTTTGCCGGTATCGCGCTTGCTCAATTCGGTTGATAATTTTACGCGTTGCGCTTCACCGCCACTTAATGTAGTGGCCTGCTGCCCTAAGGTAATGTAACCTAACCCCACATCGTTCAACGTTTTAATCTGCCGGTAAATAGTTGGCACACTTTCAAAAAATGTACAAGCTTGCTCAATGGTCATGTTTAACACATCGCTGATGGACTTCCCCTTGTAACGCACCTCCAGTGTTTCGCGGTTGTACCGTTTACCATTGCAAACGTCGCATGTTACGTAGACATCGGGTAAGAAATTCATTTCAATGGTCTTCACACCAGCACCACCACAGGTTTCGCAACGGCCACCTTTAACATTAAACGAAAACCGTCCGGGTTTATACCCTCTTATTTTTGCTTCAGGAATTTCAGAAAATAAATTACGAATATCACTAAACACACCTGTGTAAGTAGCCGGATTACTGCGTGGTGTTCGACCAATCGGTGACTGATCAATGTCAATTACTTTATCAATGTGCTCCAGTCCAGTTATCTTTTTATACGGCAACGGCTTTTTTTCTGAATTATAAAAATGGGCCGCCAATACGGGATACAACGTTTCGTTAATCAAACTACTTTTTCCGCTGCCACTTACACCTGTTACACAAATAAATTTTCCAAGTGGCAAGTCCACCTCTACATTTTTCAGATTGTGCCCCGTGCACCCCTTCAACGACATCTTTTTACCATTCCCCTTCCTTCGCTCCTTAGGCACCTCAATCGACTTCCGTCCTGTTATATACTGCGCCGTAATGGTGTCGAATTTTAACATCTCTTGCGGTGTGGCAGCAGCAATCACACGACCACCGTGCACGCCGGCACCGGGACCAATGTCCACCACATAATCACTTTCCACTATCATGTCTTTATCGTGCTCCACCACCAACACCGAATTACCCGTATCTCTCAGATCCTTTAGCGCTTGAATCAAGCGAACGTTATCCCGTTGGTGCAACCCAATGCTCGGTTCATCCAAAATATACAACACGCCCACCAATTGCGAACCAATCTGTGTAGCCAATCGAATACGCTGTGCTTCGCCCCCACTAAGGGTTCTCGACGATCGGTTCAACGTCACATAATCCAACCCCACATCCAACAAGAACCGAATGCGCGCTCGAATTTCCTTTAAAATTTCAAGCGCAATAATGTTTTGCTGCTTGCTCAACCGCTTTTCTATGTTCTCGAAAAAATCGCGCAGCAAATTAATATCCAAGTCCGATAATTCTGCGATGTTGCGGCCATCAATGCGGAAATACAACGCTTCTTTTTTTAATCGCGTACCTTCACAAACGGGACACGCTTTTTTGTTCGTGAAACCTTGTACCCATTTTTGAATCGCCGGACTACTCTCCTCTTCTGCCTGCCTTGTGATAAAAGCCACAATGCCCTCAAAAGACGTATTGTAAGTGCCGCCTTCAGTTGTTACTTTAAACAATTCATCACTGCCATTTAAAATAACATTCAAGGCTTCTTCCGGAATATCCTTGAAAGGTGTATCCAGCGTAAAATCATACGATTTGCCAATGGCTTCCAATTGTTTAAATATCCAGGTACCACTTCCCTTCATCGCTCCAACAGGCGCTAATGCCCCCTTGGCTATCGAAATAGCTTCGTTGGTAACAATTTTGCGAATATCAATTTCAGAAACTTCACCCAAGCCATTGCAATGCGGACATGCCCCGTAGGGCGAATTAAATGAAAATAAATTTGGTGCGGGTTCGTCGTAACTTATACCAGTCGTGGGGCACATCAAAAACCGACTGAAGAAGCGCGGTTGCACCGCCTTTTTCTTAGGCTTACCTTCTTCGTGTTCGCTCACCATAATAGTGCCCTTACCATGTTTCATGGCTGTTTGCAAAGAAGCCTTCAACCGCTCTTGCACATCCCCACTCACCTCCAGGCGGTCAATCACCATCTCAATGTCGTGAACCTTGTAACGGTCCACCTGCATTTTTGGAACAATATCCTTCACTTCACCATCCACACGCACCTTGTTGAACCCCCTTTTACGAATGTCTTCAAACAATTCGCGGTAATGCCCCTTACGTCCTTTTACTACTGGTGCTAGTAAATTTATTTTCTTGCCCTTGTAGTCCTTAACAATTAAGTCCACAATTTGATCATCCGTATACCGCACCATTTTTTCGCCGGTATTGTAGCTGTAAGCATCGCCTGCACGCGCAAACAATAGCCGTAAGAAATCATATATTTCAGTAATGGTACCAACGGTAGAGCGTGGGTTTTTGTTGACCGTTTTTTGTTCGATAGAAATCACCGGACTCAGTCCCGAAATTTTATCCACATCCGGGCGCTCCATGTTGCCAAGAAATTGGCGGGCATACGAAGAAAAACTCTCGATGTAGCGGCGTTGTCCCTCTGCGTAAATGGTATCGAAAGCCAACGACGATTTCCCACTTCCGCTTAAACCCGTTACCACCACAAGCTTATTTCTCGGTATGGTAAGCGAAATATCTTTTAGATTGTGCGACCGCGCCCCAATCACCTCAATGTGTTCATCGTCTTCCAGCAAATGATCCATAACAGCAGTACAAAACGATAAATTTAGGAGGTAAATCCTAAAGTTTTAGCTACGTTTTATAGAGAGTGATAACTTTTATGAGCCTCAGTAGTAAAAACAATCGACCAAACGTGGTAACTCTGAACTTTTCTGCTAGTGACAACTTGCCTCCCCCAAGTCCTGCATCGTGAGGCTGTGTGACCCTTCCTTTGTTATTTTAATGGCGCCTGCCCGCCCAAGCACAGTCATTAACCTTAGGGCGGTCACCCCGCTCTACGGCTGTAGTGGGCTGGCCGGTACCTGCTTGCCCTAAGCCGTGCGGGGTCTTTCCGCTTCGCTCCAAGCCTCCGCCGGCCAAGGGCAAGCGGCACCGTCTGCACCCAGCTGCTGCCTGCGATCGGTGGCGCACGGTGTCGTTCATCACTTTCTAAACTCCCATACCCATTTACAATTTGCAAGACGGTTTAAAATCGTGTAGTTTTAAAAAGCGATTTTCCAATACGCCAAGCACCATTAAAATGGCACTTCCTACCACTGTAGACCAATACCTCACCGTCGGCTGTATGCGTTGCAAACTAGGCGGCACACCACAATGCAAGGTTCATACCTGGCAAGCTGAACTCGAAGCACTCCGCGCCATCGCCTTGAGAAATGGCCTTACCGAAACCATCAAATGGGGAGTACCTGTTTACACCTTCAACAACAAAAATGTAGTGGTGGTGTCGGCGTTGAAGTCATATTGCATGATTAGTTTCTTTGAAGGCGCCTTGCTCAACGATCCCAAAAAATTACTATCAAAAGCCGGCGAACATTCACAAGCCGCGCGACTCATTCAATTCACTTCGCTCGAACAAATTTTAAAGCAAGAAGCAACGCTGCATAATTTAATAAAGCAAGCCATTGAGAACGCCAAGGCCGGCAAAAAATCAGAAAAAACCAACGATAGCACACCCGCACCACCCGCCGAACTCCTTCAACAATTCAAGAAAAACAAGTCCCTAGAGAAAGCCTTTTACGCCCTCACCCCTGGCCGTCAACGCGGCTACTTACTTTACTTCACCAGCGCCAAACAATCGGCCACCATTACCGCACGCATCGAAAAATTCATTCCCAAAATCTTAAGCGGTAAGGGGCAGTTGGATTGAGGCGGAAAATAATTGTTAATGGTGAATTGATGATGGTGAATAGTGTTAACAAAATATACGTCCTAAATTGAAAGTTGAGAGTTGAAAGTTGAGAATGGGTTTATCTTGACTTCGCGGCCTTTGCTTCTTCGCGTTGTCACCCTGAAGCGAAAGTCACCAGCATTTTCATTCACCAATCACTTTCTGCTTGAAGGGTTGCGCCCTATTAAAGTTGAAAGTTGAGAATTGAGAATTGAGAATTGAGAATGCGTTGACGTATGTATTCTTCTAGAGCAAGTTCAAGAGCAAATGCAAGAGCAAGTAGGTTTTCGTTAAACATCCACCCCTCACCCCCACCCTCTACCCGTTTTAAATTGTTAATGGCGTAAACGTCACGCCAGGGACTGTAACGGAAATGAAACGCAGTAAGGGGCCAGTGGGTGTTGGTACGAGGAGGCTGAGCCCGCACACTTGCGGGTGAAGACCCCGCAGGCCTACACCCACGGCCCGTTACAAGTTGAATTGCAGTGGAAGGCCCGCCCGGGCGCCCAAAAAAACTATATAATTTACGTCATCACTTCATTCATAAAGAACTACAACTATTGTTTGCAAACTATACGGACTACTATCCAACCGTTTCACTAGTTATTGTTTGAGTGCCTGACATCTTGTTTATTTCGCATTTAAAGATTTGACTAAATTTGAAATTCTTGAAAAAAGAGTACCGATATCTTCTTCTTCTCTCACTCCTTTGGCATTTCGTTGTTGCACAGCAAGTGAGCTTAACGGGCACCGTGCGTGATTCAACGAATGGCGAAACGATAATTGGCGCCACCATTTTACTCAAAGAATCTGGCCAAGCCGTATTTACAGATGTTTATGGCCGATACTCCATTTCTAGTCCGCCAGGCAAGTACACAGTACTGGTCTCTTATGTAGGCTTCCGTTCACAATCCCAACCCGTAGTGCTCAACAAGAATGCTACCATGAATTTTAAAATTGCAGCGCTACAAGAAATTCTTGAAGTAGAAATCACAGCAAAAGCAGACAGTGAAAACGTAAAGCGGTCGCAAATGAGCGTAGTACAGCTCGACATGGCAGAAATAAAGAAAGTACCTGCCTTTATGGGCGAAGTAGACATTCTAAAAACAATTCAATTATTACCGGGTGTAAAAAACGCTGGAGACGGTAACACCGGATTTTATGTTCGAGGAGGCGGCCCCGACCAAAACCTCATTTTGCTTGACGAAGCCAACATTTATAACGCCTCGCACTTACTTGGCTTTTTTTCGGTGTTTAATGGCGATGCTGTAAAAAATGTCACGCTTCACAAAGGCAGTATGCCGGCTCAATACGGTGGGCGCTTGTCATCGGTACTCGACATTAGCATGAAGGATGGCAACAACCAATTCTACGAAGTGGAAGGAGGCATTGGTGTTATTGCCTCGCGAATCACCGCGCAAGGTCCCATTGTTAGAGATAAAAGTTCCTTCATTGTGAGTGCCCGAAGAACCTATGTGGATATAGTGGCGAAACCTTGGATCGAAAAATCAGAATTTAAGGGGACTTCGTATCACTTCTACGACCTTAACATGAAATTGAATTACCTCATCAACGACAACAACCGCCTTTACCTCAGCGGTTACTTTGGCCGCGATAAGTTCATTTACACCGATAACGAAAACAATTTTAGCACCGATATTCCTTGGGGTAATTCGAGTGCCTGCTTAAGATGGAATCATGTTTACAACCCCCGACTATTCGCTAACACCTCACTCATTTTCACCGATTACCAATTTAGTTTCGGTGCCAGTCAACAAGATTTTTATGTCACCATTTTTTCTGGTATTCGCGACTGGAGTTTGAAACACGATGTAACTTGGATGCCTAATTCGCGTCATACCATTAAAACAGGTGTTCAATACATCTATCACACCTTTACTCCTACGAACGTAAGTGCTAAACAAGGTGAAACCGTATTTGGTGTGGGGCGAGCCATTAAATTGTATTCGCATGAAGCGGCCGTTTATGTCAATGATGATTGGGATATAACGTCCAAAATTCGACTTGCCGTAGGTTTGCGCTTCGGTAATTTCACACAAGTAGGTCCATTTGACCGCTTTGTAAAAGACGCTCAAGGAAAAATAATTGATACCATTTCTTATAGCAAAAACAAAGTTGTTGCGAATTACAATGGTCTGGAACCTCGCTTGGGACTGCGTTACACACTCTCGCGATCATCCTCAATCAAAGCCTCCTATTCGCGCAATTTTCAGTACGTGCACTTGGCAACTATTTCTTCTGTTAGTCTTCCAACCGATGTGTGGATGCCCTGCACAGAAGTAATAAAACCCCAAATATCGAATCAAGCGGCGGCAGGCTACTTTAAAAACTTTAAGGACAATCTTTTTGAAACTTCAGTGGAAGTGTACTATAAAAACATGCAAAACCAAGTCGAATTTGCTGAAGGTGCACAACCAAGTGATAATGTTTTCGATAATCCGGATAACGCATTTACGTTTGGTAAAGGCTGGTCGTACGGTGCTGAATTTTTTGTTAAGAAAACGAGGGGCAAATTCAGTGGCTGGGTGGGTTATACCTTATCGTGGACGTGGCGCCAGTTCGATGCCATTAACTATGGATTGAAATACTTAGCAAAGTATGATAGGCGGCATGATGTGTCGGTTGTAGTTACCTACGAACATAACAAGGAGTGGAATTTTGGAAGTGTATGGGTTTATGGTTCAGGTAATCGAGGCACCCTGCCCAATGGCTTTTTCTTGTATGAAGGCACTTTGAGTAATGATTATGGATTACGCAATTCGTACCAATTCATTCCTTATCACCGCTTGGACTTAAACGCTACCTATTCGCCAGACCGTAACAAACACCTCGCAAGGAGAGCAGAGCGTTTAAAGGCAGAAGCTATAGCGCAAGGTCGCGATGAAAACGATATTCCCCCTGTAAAAAAATGGATGAAGCATTTTAGAAACAGCTATACCCTCAGTGTTTTCAATGCCTACAACCGTTACAACCCTTACTTCATCTATCTAACTCGTAGCGGTGACTTTACCTCTGGGACTTTAAAAGTCGGTGCTCGGCAAGTCACGTTGTTCCCAATCATTCCCAGTTTCACATGGAATTTTCATTTCTAAAATACACCCTGTGGTTGGTCCTGCTCCTGCAACTTTTTGGTTGCAGGAAGGACGTTTCGCTGGAATTACCTGAGTACCAAGAAAAAATTGTTATTGAAGCTTCAATAGAAACAGGACTACCGGCCATTGCTTACATTTCTAAGGGCGTACCCTACTTTGGTGAATTTGATTTCACGCAACCACAAGAAGCATTTGTAAAAAACGCCATTGTAGTAGTTAGTGATGGTAGCAACAGTGACACCTTGGTTGCATTGAACCCGGCTATTGGCTATGTTTACAGCGGCACCAAACTATTTGGTAAAACAGGCGGTGTGTATACTATTAAGGTCACCGTTAACAATCAAACATTTGAAGCCACAACAACTATTTTAAATCCTCCCCAACTCGATTCACTCTATTTCAAGGCTGAACGCGACAGTTTAGGATTTATCTGGCAAAAATTTAGTGAGCCAGCAGGTAGCGGAAATGCGTACCGTTGGTTTGCCAAGCGACTCAATCGTGACGTGTTTTATTCACCTCCTTTCAACTCTGTTTTCAACGATCAATTTATAGATGGCAAAACCTTTGAATTCGGCTATGACAGAGGCGCTCAACCCAACCAATCGCAAGCTAACCGCGACGACCCTGAGCGCGGCTATTACAAGATGGGCGATACCGTAATTGTAAAGTTCTGTACCATCGGGAAGGCCGAATATGATTTTTGGTACACTTACTACCTCAATCGTTCGAGTAATGGCAATCCCTTTTCTGCACCTGTAAATGTAAAAAGCATGTTTAGTGATTTTACGCACAGCTTTGGCGCGTTTGTCGGTTATTCGCCCCGTTTTGATACATTAGTGATTCCAAAAAAATGATGACACATCCTTTGATAAAAGCTTATAACGACAGCAATGCCTTCGGCAAATTATTAGGCATGTCCTTCGAGATACTATCACCAGGAGCAATCATTTATTCCCTCACGGTGCAATCCGAACACCTTGCCACCCCGCTCGCTGCACACGGTGGATTTACTGGTGCCTTGGTAGATGCCACCTTGGGCGTAACGGCTTTATCAGCTGTTTGTGAAAAAAATCAAGTTGTGAGCACCATCGAATACAAAGTAAATTTCCTTGCCCCTGCATTACTTCATGATGAATTGGAAGCCCACGGTAAAATTATTCAACAAGGTAGAAGAATTTTGGTGGTGAATTGTGAAGTACGTGCTAAAAACAGAAACATACTAGTAGCACAAGCCATGGGCACCTTCAATGCCTATGATGCGACAAAGGCGGGTTACTAATTTACTTTTAAACGCGCTAATTTGTTGGCCATTGAATCGACCAGCTGACGCAACGGTTTTTCAGCCATTGCCTTTATGAAGGGATTAAGGTTGGCTAACATCGAAATTGTGGCTTCGTTATTCGCTGATTGATTGATAAATTGGACATCAAGCGTGAAATCAAACTTCATTAAACCAGTGCTGATGTAAACAATTCGCTGGTTTTCTTGCCGCTCACGAATAGAAATGGTCAGTTTGGTAATCCCCCTGATATCAAATGAACAGTGGGTTTCCGTGGCTTCAAAATTCTCGACTTTATCTTCTGGTAAAATTGAAGCAAAGTTTTTGAAATCTGTCAAGAATGCATAAAGTTCTTCGGACGTTGATGCCGTTTGAACCGTTTCGCTGTTTATGTGCAATTCAGCCACTACTGCTTAATTTCGAACCGGATAAGGACGGTGGAAGACACCTTTAGTTTACGCAAAGCAGGCATCTCTGGCTCTTCATTTAGATCAGCCTCTGCCATTACCATGTAGTTCTTTCTGGCCATACCCATAGCACCATCATTCGAAGTACCATTTTCGGTCATATACAACGGAGCACCTAATTTCATGCCGGCAGCATTAACCATGTGATCTGCCTTTTCACGGGCTGATTTTACTGCCTTTTCACGTGCCTCTTTTTCAAACTGGGCTAACTTAGTATGTCCAATCCGTTCAATCCAGGCATCAGTAACATTGATTTTGTCAAACCGCTCAAATAATTTCGCTAGAACTGCTTGAGAGTGCAACTTTAACACATATTGCCTACTTTGAACGACTTCCTTTTTCATCATCTTGAATTTGGTATAGTCCGCCGTAGCACTTTGTACCGTCAAATTAGAAAGATCGATTCCTAAGTCCTTTATTTCTTTCTTGAGCAAGTCCTCGAGTTTGTCAATCGAGATACGGTCCTTACCATCTGGTCGTTCGGTAAGAACAATCCGAATAAATAGTTCATCAGGGTCTACTTCAATTTCTGACGTTCCATAGACTTCGATAAAGGGTTTATCGGAAGCTACCGGCTGTTGCGCACTAGCTTGCGTAAAAGACAGGCATGTAATTAAGACTATCCAAATAAGCTTACGCATTGCTCTCACCCCATTTAGCAGGATTGGAGCGCCATTCTTTCAAGCTTTTGAGAGCCTTTTCATCAACGTATTCCTTATCAACCGCCGTATTGATCAATTTGTTATAGTCAGTAAGGGTTACCACCTTACATTTTGCCTTTTTGAAATTTTGGACAGCTTCATCAAACCCATAGGTAAAGATGGCTGCCATGCCTTTCACATTGCACCCTTTTTCACGCAAGGCTTCAACAGCTTTAAGACTACTACCTCCAGTAGAAATAAGGTCTTCGATCACAACAACGGTTTGTCCGCTTTCAATTTCACCTTCAATTTGATTGGTGAGACCGTGTTTTTTCGCCTCACTTCTGATGTATACAAAAGGCAATCCAAGTTCTTGAGCAACTAAAGCGCCAATGGCAATACCGCCTGTGGCTACTCCAGCAATAACGTCCGGTTTTCCGAAGGTTTCGGTGATTATTTCCACGAATTGTTGGCGAATATAGGTCCTGATTCGTGGGTAGGACAGTGTTTTTCTATTGTCACAATAGATGGGTGATTTAATCCCGCTGGCCCAAGTAAAGGGTGCCTCGGGTTGTAATCTTACGGCTTTAATCTGCAGTAAAAACTCCGCAACTTTAACAGCGGCATCGTCGAAAGATGTCATGCTGCAAAGTTAGTCTTACTTTTACATTCATAAATTTGGATTTTATGAACAAACGTATATACTACAAGAACCAATTTATAGAACTCTCTGTAAATCAGCACCTGAATTCTAAACCTTTAAATGAGGTCTTATTAAATTTTGTGAAAGGAAACGCGAGTATGGAGGTCTATCTGGACCGTCATCCCGAAAAAAGTGATTTACCCGAAGGATTTTATTTTATTGAGGCGGCAGGTGGATTAATTCAACGTCGCGATGAATTTCTATTTATTCGCCGACACAACCGTTGGGATTTACCAAAAGGTAAACTAGAGAAAAAGGAACTACCTGATATGGCTGCGATTCGTGAATGTGAAGAGGAATGCGGGATTTCTGGACTTTCGATCCTAGCGCCCCTCCCCTTCACCTGGCATTTGTATGAATACAAGGGAAGTTTTGCCTTGAAAAAAACCTGGTGGTACCACATGTCTACTGATTTCCAAGGTGTTTTAACACCTCAGTTAGAGGAAGACATTACCGCAGTTGAATGGTTCAAGGCCGATTACATCAAAAAACACGTCCTACCCGATACCTATCATACGATTTCAGATTTGATAACGGCTCATTTTAATTTTTGAAGGAGGCTGGTTGGCGAGCTCTGATACTATCAATAACTTTTACAGTTTATAAGGTTGATAACCACTCAATTTTACTCCATCACCTAAAGCAGAAAAGTGTATCTTTATCTCGCAAGTTTGTCTGCCGCTCCATTGCAAAATGGAGAGGAAAGTCCGGGCAACACAGGGCGATCCGCCACCTGATAAAGGTGGGTACTGTTTTAGAAATGAGATGGTAACAGAAAGTGCCACAGAAAACCAAGTAGCCATATGGGTAACCATGCGGTGATAGTGAAAATGTGGGGTAAGAGCCTACAGCACGATTCAGTAATGGGTTGTGCGGGAAAACCTCGGATGTTGAAAGACCAAATAAGTTGCGGGATTGGGCTGCCCGTCCACAATTTTCCTTCGGGAAAATTACCGCAATGGGTAGGTCGCGTAGATAAATGGCAGAGGTTCCGTTTTCGAACGGGATTTACAGAACCCGGCTTATAAACTTGCAAAGTATATTCACCTATGTACGCTCGATATCTGCTGATTCTATTCATGAGTCTCACCACAGTGGTGCGTGCTCAATGTCCACAGATATACAACTACCTCGGCGCATTATCTTCACGACCATACTTTATTTCATGTACAGGGGGCACCTTTGCCGTTAATATTCAAAGTAATAGCAGTTGGGGGGCTTTTAGTTTAAATTGGGGGGATGGCAGTTCCAATACGAATGGCCTATCCTATACGTCTAACAGCCTTCTTACCCACACCTACTCACAAACCATCGACACTTTTCAAGTCATTCTTACCATTCCATCAGCTGCCTGCTCTATGACAGGTATTGTTGTTATGGAAAAACCTGTGAACGCCTCCATCCAAATTCCAACTCTTGGAATCACTACTGCATGTGCTCCTAAAACATTGACTTTTACCAACGCCAGTACCGACGTAAGTGCTACGACCTCTTTTACTTGGGACTTTGGTGATGGGTCTAACAATGCCTTGTATAGTTATACTAATTCAGGACAAAGTGTCACCCACCCCTATCTTAAAAACACCGTCAACTGTCAAACCCAAGTGACCTTAAAAGCCAAAAACTATTGCAGTTTTGGAAACCCTACCATTGCCAATTTTAATCCAATTCAGATATACGATGTAGATGACGCTCAAATATCAGCCGACAAACTTGTTCGTTGTTGGCCCGATAATGCATTTACCTTTAGCAATACCACCACCCGCAACTGCTTGGCTCAAGGAAATACGCCACAACGTCGCGAGAAATGGAACTTCGGTAATTATTGGTCGTTAGGCCACGATTCCTTGATTGGTTGGACCAATTGGCCGCCTTCCTCTTCACGCACCATTGCTTATCCTTCTATAGGCACTTACACCGCCATGTTGCGCGACAGTAATCAATGCGGCGTAGATACCGCCTTCATAACTGTTAGTATTGTAAATGCACCAGTGGCCGCACTCGTTACACCCACCACCCCTATTTGTCAAAACATTCCGGTTACTTTCACGAATAACAGTAGTGCCGGTTATCCAGTAAAATGGAACTTTGGCACCGGTAATGGCTTTCAAAGTTTAGGCTCTGGAAATAAAACCTTCACCTATACTACTCCTGGTACCTATACTGTAAAATTAGTTTCTCTTATTCCCAATGCCGGCGGGGCCTGTCAAGATACCGCTTCATCCATAATTACCGTTAACGCCTCCCCTACCGCTTCTTTTGCTTTATCTCCTGCTTTAGGCTGCAATAGTCTTTCTACCACCTTTACCAACCAATCTTCCGGTGCAACTTCGTACGATTGGTTTTTTGGTAATACTGCCACAGCCAGCATTGCAAGCCCCGGAGCACAGTCATACACCCAAGCTGGAATTACATCTGTCACATTAGTGGCTACCAATACACTAGGGTGTTATTCTCAAATCACCCAAACACTTTTAATTCGCCCCAATCCTGTTCCAGCGTTTACTCAGTTCTCTGTGTGCGTCGGTCTACCTGCTACTTATTCCAACCAGTCGACCGTTACTGGCACTAATCCCATTATAAGTTATTCTTGGAGTTTAGGTAACGGCGTTACTTCCACTAGTACTAATCCTCAAACAACCTACACGGCTGCGGGCTCTTACACAGTAAAACTCAAAGCCTCTACAGCCTTTTGCATCGACTCTATCAATCAGGTAATTAATGTAGGACTTAAACCAACAGTCGCTTTCGCTCTTACGCCTACTGCGGGCTGCACAGTGCTACAGACCAATGCTACCAATACTTCCAGCAACGCCGCCACCTATAGTTGGCACGATAATTTAAATTCGGCAGCCTCTTCAACGCTTGCACAACCTACTCTCACGTTTGTTAATAGCACACAAGCTATTATTAGTAGGACCATCACGTTAATCGCCTTTTCTTCCAATGGTTGTTCAGATAGCCTCAAAAAAAACATAGCTATTCAGCCTCGCCCTGTTGCCTCTTTCACAACAAACCAAACAGTAGGTTGTTCGCCCCTTGCTCTTAATTTCTCAAATACAGCACAAGGCGCCACTTCGTATGCATGGACTTTTGGCGACGGCACTTTTTCAGCTTCAGCCAATCCGACAAAAACTTATACTAATAACTCGTTATTCACTCAAACGGTTTCTGCTCAATTAATTGTTTCTAATAATTTTGGCTGCACCGACACCGCAAAGGCAGTCCTAACCATTTACGCTGCTGCACTACCTAATTTCACCATGAACCCACCGGCAGGATGCTCACCACTTAAAGTCAATTTTCCTTCGGTGCCTGGCGTGGCTATCTATAATTGGTCACATGGCGATGGGACATCTAATTTCACTACCACTACCTCACACGATTACACCTTTGCAAACACAACCGCTAGTACGGTAGTTGTACCTGTAACCCTCACTGCGCAAACAAGCAATGGTTGCATTGGTTCTGCTACAAAACAAATGACAGTTTACAGTTTACCGGTCGTCGAGTTTACTCCCTCTGCTAACGCCAGCTGTCCCCCTATCACCATTCAATTCAATAACGGCTCAACCCCTTCGAATGCAGGGTATGCTTGGACCTACAGTGCTTCCAACACAGGCACTACACTCAATGGCAATTTTACTTTTACTGCAAGTCCCGGTGCTGCTACCTCAACAAACAATGTAAAACTCGTTGTCACAACCACCAATAATTGCAGGGATTCGGTTACAAAACCAATTGTTATTTACGCACTACCAAAGGCCGTTTTCACTGCCGATACGCCTGGGTGCTCACCTAAACTGGTTAACTTTACTAATAATTCAACCGGTGCAGCTACCTACAAATGGCAGTTCTTTGATAATAGCAATGCCACAAGCACACTCTTTAATGCCTCACATTTGTTTACCAATAGCGGCTCCTCAAGTCAACAATATGCCGTAAAGCTAACCGCCACCAGCAACAACGGTTGCAGGGATTCTAGTAACATGATTCTTACTATTTATGGAAAGCCAGTATTCAACATTGTTTCACAACCCGACAGTGGTTGTTCGCCGCTAACCGTTCGCTTCAACGAAATAATTGGTGCAAAAGAAACACAATGGTCTTATAATGGCATCGCTTTCGGATCAAATTCAACCTTCACCAATAATTTTACAAGTGGATCAACCACCAACTACAATATTCAATCCATTATAACCGATGTGCACGGATGTAAGGACACCGTTACAAAACGTATTAAGGTGTTTCCAACTCCCGTAGCTAATTTTGCTGCTTATCCAACTACCATCTCTATACCCAATGAACCTGTTATTACTGAAAACCGCTCATCAGGCGCTTCATCCTATAATTGGAATTTTGGGGATGGTTTTACCTCAACAATTACTGCACCTGCACACAAGTACACCAAAACGGGCAGTTTCGACATTCGATTAATAGTTACGAATACTAAGGGATGCAAAGATACCATGCTTGTGCCCGGAATCATAGCGCTGGAACAGGCATTGATTAAAATTCCAAATGCTTTTACACCAAACATGTCGGGCTCACCGGGTACTATCTTCAATGCGAATGACCTGAGTAACGATATTTTTCACCCCGTACTTCAGGGTGTAGAGAATTACCAACTAAGCATTTTTAACCGTTGGGGGGAATTGATTTTTGAAACCCGCGATCCAAATGAGGGATGGGATGGTTACTACAAAGGTCAACTCTGTATTCAAGATACTTATATCTATAAAATTGTTGTTTCATTCACCGACGGTCAACGCATGACTAAAACCGGCGATGTATTATTACTACGTTAATTGAAGTTTAGACTCACATACTTACTATGGTTATTGGCGCCTGCTCTCCTACAAGCGCAGGATCAACAATTCAGTCAATTCTTCTCATCACCGTTGTATATGAATCCTGCGTTCACCGGACTCACCTATGAACACCGACTTGCGGCAATCTACCGCAATCAATGGCCAGGCATTTCAACAGGTTGGTCTGGTTACATGGCCTCCTATGATTATAATAGCAGTGAATTGCATAGTGGCTTTGGCGGCACCATCATTCAAGACCGTGCCGGAACCCCGGCTCTCGTTACATTTAAAGCGTCGTTGAATTACGCCTATGTTCTACAACTAAATAAGTATTCTGACTTACGAGGCGGTCTCTCATTTGGCATGGCGCAAAAAAAAATCGACAACACGGTTTTGGTGTTTAACGATCAACTAATTACTGGCGCCAGTATGAGTCAAGATGCGCGCAACACACAAGCCATCAATTATTCAGATTTGGGCGCAGGTTTATTATACAATTCACTGGAGTTTTGGGCTGGTGCTTCGGCCCAGCATTTAAACAATCCCAATATCAGCCTCACAGGTGGCAATGAAATTCTCAATCGCTTGTACAATATACACGGCGGTTACCGCTTCATTCTAGAAGCGCATGGTCCTGGAAAAAATAAATTAGTTGAATATGTGAGTCTGAGTGTGCAATACCGACACCAACAAAATTTCGACCAACTCGACTTTGGTGCGTATTATTTTAAAAGCTTCTTTATTCTCGGTGCCTATTACAGAGGATTACCCTTTAAAAAAACGCCCAACAACCATGGCAATCGCGAGAGTGTAGTATTGATGGGGGGACTTGAAAAGCCTGATAAAGGATGGCGGATAGCTTATAGTTACGACATCACCATATCCACCATGCAAATCCGTAACACCCTTGGAGCTCATGAAATTTCTCTTGTTTACGAAATCGCTAAAAAGAAAAAACGAACAAGAAGAGTTTTAGTTAGTTGTCCGAAATTTTAAGACAGATACTTCACCATTTCACCACAAATAAATTCAGCGGCTTTTCCATCTCCGTAAAAAGAGGGGAAGGTTAAATCCTTGGAATGAAAGAGTTGATTGAAGGCCTCTATAATCCGTTTTTCATCGGCGTCAGTAACAATCGCAGCTCCACAATTTACTAATTCCACCCATTCTGTTTCTGGTCGTAAAATTATACACGGCTTTTTGAAATAGAAGGCTTCTTTCTGAACTCCGCCACTATCAGTCATTACGAGGGTACAAAGCTGTTCCAAAGCAACCATTTCTAAGAAGGATGCCGGGGGAACTAAATGAAACAAGGCGCTAGTGGATACCTTTTCAAAGAGAGCAGGCTCTAAATTCGTTGCTAATAATTTTTTGGTTCGCGGATGCAACGGCAACACAACCGAAAGCTGATGTGTTTCAGAAATACGATACAAAGAGCGAAATAAAGCGTTTAATCGTTTAGGGTCATCTGTATTATTATTCCTGTGAATAGTAGCAAGGATAAAGGGTTGTTGCTTTAAGCCCAGACGATCTAGTAAACCTTGTTTTTCAAGCGCCACTTCACTGAAGTACAAACTATTGTCGTACATAACGTCCCCACAATGATAAATTTTAGGATTATCAGAAGTGAATGGCGCCGAATTATTGGGTTTAAAACCTTCCCGCACTAAATTTTCATAACCGGTTTGAGTTGGTGAAAAAAGCAAAGTACTTACATGATCACACATGATTCGGTTTACTTCTTCAGGCATGGCCTTGTTAAAAGAGCGAAGTCCAGCTTCAATGTGTACAACCGGAACGTGGATTTTTGAGGCTGCAACTGCCCCGGCTAAAGTAGAATTAGTGTCACCATAAAGGACAATTGCTCCTGGTTTTTCTTTCTCTAATATTTCTTCTATGCCGGTAATCATCGCTGCTGTTTGTTTGCCATGACTGCCTGAACCTACTTGCAAATTGTAATTCGGTTGCGGAATGCCAAGTTCATCAAAAAAAACCTGGCTCATTTCCGGATCATAATGCTGTCCGGTATGTACAATAATCTCTTCTATTTGCTGGCTAAAACGCTTGTTAATAGCCCTACTAAGGGCGGCAGCTTTAATAATTTGTGGGCGTGCGCCTATAATGGTAACGATTTTCAACATATGCTATTGGACTATATGAGTCCTTCATCGGCGAAGCTAAAATACTTCATTTCTCCGATGATTAGGTGGTCTAAGAGCGAAATATCGAAAAGTTTAAATGCTTCACGTAATTTTTTGGTCACTTGCCGATCGTGTTCGCTCGGCTCAATTTGACCACTTGGATGGTTATGAGCAACCACCACCGCACAACTGTTGACCTCAATAGCGGCCTTGGCTGCCAATGAAATATCAACCACCGTGCCAGTAATACCGCCCTTGCTGAGTGCAACCTCTTTAATAACTTGATTTGCTCGATTCAGTAATAACATCCGAAATTCTTCATGAGGTAATCCATCTAAATGCTTCTTAAATATTTCATAAGCAATTTTACTCGTGGTAATCCTTACCTTTTGCACCTCAGTTGTGTTAGCTCTACGGCGTCCTAACTCAAATGCTGCTATTAAAATAACCGCCTTGGCATCGCCAATACCATCGTACATTTTTAATTGATCACTCGTAAGGCGCGATAAATTGGAGAGACTATTGTCTTGTGTAATCAATAGCCGTTGAGCCAGCTGCAAGGCGGTTTCATTTCGATTGCCCGAACCAAGTAATATGGCTAATAATTCTGCATCACTTAAAGCGCTCTTGCCCGAATTCATTAGTTTTTCACGGGGACGGTCATCTTCCGCCATTAATTTCATTGAAAAGTGTTTGGGTGTTTCCATGGGCAGAAAATAATAAATGTAAGTGCTACCTTTGCATGTATGTCATTTTTTAAGAGAGAATCCCTGCAGGTGTTCGAAAACAGGGACTTCCGACTATTCATTCTAGCACGCTTTCTGCTCACTTTAGGCGTTCAGATGCAGTTTAGTACCATCTATCTTCAGATCTATTATGAGTATTCTAAAGACGAGCTTGTACTCGGTTTCATTGGGTTAAGTGAAGCCATCCCATTTATTATTACATCGCTTTTTAGCGGGCACTATGCTGATAAATTGCACAAACGCCGAATTCTCGTTATAACTACCTTATTGCTGGTGATTTCTGGTATTTTCTTATCACTCAATGCCCACAACCAATTAAAATTTTTACAAAATACTGGCATGTTTGCCCTATTCGGTATGGTTTGCGCATTTGGTATTATCCGCAGTTTTCTTGCAGCTACAGCCAACCCATTTATATCGCAATTAGTACCGCGCCATATGTACACCCACTCTGCTACCTGGAATAGCACAGCTTGGCACACCGGCGCGATTCTCGGTCCCGTATTATCCGGCATCATATACGGCTACAACAATAGCTTCAACGGCTTTACATGTCACCTCATCGAAACTTTTGTATTAATTCTAGCCATGCTGGCCTTTTTAATGATACGTCATAATGGTGCGCCTCATGTAGCAATGAAGAAAGAATCGTTAGTCGATAGCATGCAGGCCGGTCTAAAATTTGTCTTCAAAGAAAAAATGGTACTCAGTGCCATTTCATTGGATTTATTTGCTGTACTGTTCGGTGGCGCCGTAGCACTAATACCTGCCTTCACCGACAAAATACTGCACCTCGGGCCTTCTGCTTATGGATTACTGCGAACTGCTCCAGCTATAGGTGCAGTGGTAATGGCGTTAATCATGGTTGTTTACCCACCAGGGAAAAAAGCGGGACTAGCACTACTTTGGTCCGTTATTGCTTTTGGTGTATTTACCATTTTGTTCGCGATAAGCACTTCCTATTGGGTTGCATTCTTTATGTTATTTGCTACCGGTGCTTTTGATAATGTGAGCGTAGTCGTTCGACACAGCATTCTACAATTGATGACACCTGATCATATGCGTGGTCGTGTAAGTGCAATCAACAGCATTTTCATTGGCAGCAGTAATGAGATTGGTGCATTTGAAAGTGGATTAACTGCACGATTGATGGGATTGGTAAATTCGATTGCTTTTGGCGGAATCATGACGATTCTAACTGTTGGTATTGTTGATCGAGCGAATAAAAAATTACGACAACTCGATATTACACGTTACTAACGTTTAGTAATTGTTGGACAGAAAAGTTCCTCTACTCTTTTATTCGAAACAAAAAAAGCTACCCCAATTGGGATAGCTTTTTTTCTGTGAAAAATAATTTATTCTTCTTCGTCATGCCCAACAACTGGAGCTGGAGGAGGCGTTGGAATAGCAACAGCTACTGGTTTTGGAGCTGGCTTACGTGCAGGTGCTTTTCTTACCACCTTCTTAGCCGCCTTTTTAGGAGCTGCCTTTTTCGGCGCAACTTTTTTCACCGCTTTTTTAGCAACCTTTTTAGCTGCCTTTTTTGGTGCTGATTTCTTAACTACTTTCTTAGCAGCTTTTTTAACCACTTTCTTAGCAGCCTTCTTGGCTACTTTTTTAGCAGCTTTCTTAACTACTTTTTTAGCAGCTTTTTTGGCTGCCTTTTTAGCTGACTTCTTTGCAGCGCTCTTAGCGGGCTTAGCAGCTTTTTTTACTGCTTTCTTGCTCGATTTTTTTGTAGACTTTTTAGCCATAATTAATTGTTTGTATTTGTAGGGTCTTATTTATTTTGTTTCTCGTAGTGCTTACACCAAAATTTAAGTTCGCATTCACCACACTTTGGTTGTCGCGCTAAACACACATACCTGCCATGCAAGATTAACCAATGATGTGCACGCGGAACCAATTGCGGTGGTATAAATTTAATTAATTGTTTCTCCGCTTGCAAAGGATTTTTAGCACTTGTTGTTAATCCGATCCTAGCGCTTACCCGAAACACATGGGTATCTACTGCCATGGTGGGTTGATTGAAGATAACAGAAGCGATAACATTAGCCGTTTTACGGCCTACACCGGGCAGTTTTACCAATTCCTCTACCGTTGAGGGTATCTGTCCAGCATGCTCTGCCATCAACTGTACCCCTAGTTTATGCAGATGGGACGCCTTGTTATTGGGGTAACTAATACTTCGTATGTAACTAAAAATCGTTTCGGGCGTTGCATCGGCTAATGCCTGTGGATCTGGAAAACGGGCAAAAAGCGCTGGCGTAGTCAAATTTACACGCTTATCAGTGCATTGGGCACTCAATACAACGGCTACCAAAAGCTGAAAAGGATTGTCATACAGAAGTTCGGTTTCGGCATTTGGGACATTCTGCCGAAAGTAATCTAACACATACTTATAACGCTCTTCCTTCTTCATCTTACAAAACTATGAAATAGCTGTATCTTTGCATCATGTATAAAGTGTTTCTATTCTCTGTACTTTTTTTGACGGCGTGTACAGCACCACCTCCTGCCAAATCTGAAAAAACGCCTAAAGAAGCAGTCATCAAGGAGCAATTCATAAAGGCCAATCAAGGGGTTATAGCGAAAGAGAACGATGAGATGGATAGTTATAGCCGTAACCATAAATTAACTTTTACTCGTACCGGAAGCGGCATTCGGTACTTTGTTTACCGACCATCAACTAAAGGTGACAGCATACGGGATGGCATGGTCATTTCAATGCATTATAAAGTTTCGCTCCTCGATGGCACCACCTGTTACGAAAGCGCTCCAGGAAGACCATTTACCTTTGAAGTAGGCCATGAAGATATCGAAAGTGGCATACACAAAGGGGTGCAGTACTTGAAAAAAGGCGATAAGGCATTGTTATTAATCCCTTCGCATCTGGCACATGGCTTACTTGGCGATATGAATAAAATTCCACCCCAAGTTCCAATCCTCTATCAGGTGGAAATAGAAAATGACTAGGAGTTAAATACCGAATTCCTTCTTTAAATCCTTAATAAAAGTGTCAAAATCAGCGGCTATCGCAGCCTCGGCAGCTTGAAAATCTGTAATGGATGCATGCAACAAAACACCATGACCAATTCGGTGTGATAAATGCATTAACACTGTAACAATACCCTCTTGGGTGGCGTAGGACTCGTAAATGTTGTTTTTGATTAGGTACTGGTAAAAGCGTTGTGCCGATTCTGGAATATTCAAAAAGTGGTTGGTATACACCTTGTAGGCGCCTTGTGCAAAGACGTTGAGTTCCTGACCAGTATGCCGACGAAAATCTTTAGCAAGTAAATAATCGTAATATATATCAGTAAGAATACCGCTATGCCGATTAAAGGAGCTATAAAATTGACGTTTTGAGGCACGGAAGTTAGGATGTGAATCGGTAAATTGATCAATCGCACGGTGCATTTTTATGCCTTGAACAACGTCTTCAGTAAAACGGCTAAAATCATTTCCTCGAAGATGGTCAGCAATAAAATTCCCAACCATTACGCCTTCATTTGGTCCCGATAACCACGCATGTGCCAAGTAATTCACCGTTCAAAGATAGACTAAACTTTGAGGTGATTCAATCCTTTCAGTACCTCAAAAAAAAAATGAGTTGCCAGTTACGCAACTCACTTTGTCGGGCTGACGTGACTCGAACACGCGACCCCCAGCACCCCATACTGGTACACTACCAACTGTGCTACAGCCCGAATTTTATTAAAAAATACGCTGCAAAATTAATAGATTATTCGTTCACAAATAAGGTCTTAATCCTTTAAAGTCGCTGCCAGTGCTGCAAAATCCACCCCATCAAAATTACCGCTGCTCATCATTAATAATACACTTTGTTGCCATTGCCGCTGTTGAAGCAAGGCAACCACCTGTGAACTCTCTGTAAATACCAATAAATCGTTTCTGCCAAATGCAGATTTCACCTGATCAATCGAAATTGGAGCCAACCGTTTATGGGCTATCGTATGGGGATTATAATAAACAAGGGCTTCATCTGCTTCATCCATTGCATGTGCATAGGTTGCCAAGAAGGCTTCGTTTAAACTGCTAAAGGTGTGAAGCTCCATACACGCCACTAATTTTCGGTTTGGAAATTGCTTTTTCACAGCGCCGATTGTGGCTTTTAATTTGGATGGTGAATGGGCGAAATCTTTGTAAAAATTAAAGTTCCCAGTGCTGGCTACCAACTCCAAGCGTTTAGATGCCCCTTTGAAGGAACGAATGGCATTTAAAAAATCTGATCGTGAAATCCCTGCGGCTAAGCATACCTCAAGGGCTGCATTCAAATTCATTAGGTTGTGGGCACCAAAAATTTTCAACGCCGTCTTATGGTCGTCTTCTATCAGGCTGGTAATCCCATCATTAATTTCATGAGCCGGTACTGAATACGGAACATAATTAATTTCTGTGTTTGGTTGCTCCTTGCACAATTCATTTAACACCGTATCGTCGACGCTATATATCAACGTGCCTTGCGATTCTATGAGTCGAATAAAGGTTCGAAACTGATCCACATAGTTTTCAAACGTGGGAAATACATTGATGTGATCCCAAGCAATACCGCTTAGTACGGCAATATGAGGATGGTAAAGATGGAATTTAGGTCGACGATCAATTGGCGAAGCAAGGTATTCGTCACCTTCAATCACTGCAAACTTGGCATCTTGATCAAGATTAACCATGGTGGTAAACCCTTCTAATTGGGCGCCAACCAAGAAAGCCGCTTTTATTTGACACATTTTAAAGACATGTAAAATCATACTGGTAATAGTCGTTTTACCATGACTGCCGCCTATAACAATTCGCGTCATGTGTTTTGTTGCTTCATAGATGTATTCAGGATAAGAATAGATCTTCAACCCAAGTTCCTTAGCACGCAGCAATTCAGGGTTATCTTCCCTGGCGTGCATACCAAGTATCACAGACTCGATTTCACTATTTAGTTTTTCTGGAAACCAACCTTCTTGCTCAGGCAATAGGCCTGCCTTTAAAAGGCGACTCCTGCTGGGCTCGTTAATTTCATCATCACTTCCTGTTACATGATAGCCGGCTTCATGTAAAGCCAAGGCCAAGTTATGCATGGCGCTACCGCCAATGGCAATTAGGTGAACTTTTTGCATTCCTTGAAATTAGCGCATTCCTCTTTTGACCACCTACAGTGCTAAAAGGTATTATCGACAGCCAAATGTGAACTCGTAACGCGTCAACAAGCAACTATTTGATAAAATAATGAAAGGCTTTTACCACCAAGGTGAGGACGAGGCTCAGTAAAATACAAGTAGTGATGGGAAAATAGAAACTACCCTTTTGCCCTTCAATACGAATATCTCCGGGTAGGCGCCCTAAAAAACTTAATTTATCCCCAATAAAATAAACGATGACCCCAACAATCACCAGCAAAACGCCGGCTATTAATAGGTATTTACCAGTCTCCTGATGCATTAAAAAGAATGTCCCAGTTTGTCTTTTTTGGTTTTTAAATACCCAGCATTATGTGGGTTAGCAGGAACGATAATGGGAACGTTTTCTACAATTTCCAAGCCATAACCAATCAATCCCGCGCGCTTACGGGGATTATTAGTCATCAACCGGATTTTTCTCACACCTAAATCACGAAGAATTTGTGCTCCTACACCATAATCCCGCTCATCGGGTTTGAAACCAAGCTCAACATTGGCTTCTACCGTATCCATTCCTTGTTCTTGAAGCTTGTACGCTTTGAGTTTATTCAACAGCCCTATTCCGCGGCCTTCCTGATTCAGGTAAACAATTACGCCCCTACCTTCCTTTTCAATCATTTGCATTGAACGTTGCAATTGCTCACCACAGTCGCATCGACAACTTCCAAAAATATCACCAGTTACACACGATGAGTGCATGCGCACCAACACTGGTTCATCAGAATTCCATTCCCCCTTCACCAAGGCAAGGTGCTCTTGACCATTGGTCTCTACATGATAATCAATGAGTCGGAAGTCCCCATTTACCGTTGGCATCTCAACTTCTACCTGACGACGCACTATTGATTCCTTTTCTAAACGATAAGAAATCAAATCTTCGATACTAATAATCTTTAAATCAAACCGCTTAGCAATTTCCACGAGTTGTGGTAAACGCGCCATGGTTCCATCTTCATTTAGTATTTCAACTAAAACGCCACACGGTTCAAATCCTGCTAGAACAGAAATATCAACGGTAGCTTCAGTATGACCAGTGCGTCTAAGCACGCCACCTGATTTCGATTTAAGAGGAAAAATATGGCCTGGTCGACCAAAATCAGAGGGCTTCATGGAAGGGTCGATGAGGGCTTTCACTGTCTTCGAGCGATCAGAAGCGGATATACCGGTGGTACAACCAAAACCAAGTAAGTCAATCGAAACGGTAAATGGTGTTTCATGAAGCGAGGTGTTGGATGGTACCATCATGTCTAACTTCAATTCCTGAGCTCGTTCTTCTGTCAATGGTGCACAGATCAACCCCCTGCCGTGGGTGGCCATGAAGTTTATTACTTCGGGTGTTGCATTTCTGGCGGCAGTCACGAAGTCACCTTCGTTTTCCCGGTCTTCGTCATCCACAACAATGATTACCTTTCCCAAACGAATATCTTCGAGGGCTTCTTCAATAGTATTAAGTTTGAACTCGCTCATGCAGGCCGCAAATTTAGTAATTTAAGGGCTAGAGCAGTAAAATGGATTGGCAAGAATGGATTAAAATAATTGAAAAAAGCAGGTCCCACCCTCTTCCGGGTGCCTCTGCGCAATTTCAAATGGCGCCCGTCACACGCCGGAGGGAGGGTGCACCGGATTCAACCTACCGCAACAGCGCGGTTATGATTGCCCTTTGTCAGGATCATTCTGATAATCCCTTTATCCCTTTAATAGTTCGGAATGAATACAAAGGAGCTCACTCAGGACAGGTGTCTTTCCCCGGCGGAAAGGTTGAGGAAGTGGATGAAAATTTTGAGGCAACCGCTAAAAGGGAATGTATGGAAGAGATTGGTCTCTCCGAACTTGAAACGATTAGAGCCTTAACACCGCTTTACATTCCAGTAAGCAATTTTTTGGTTCACCCCTTCATTAGTCTATCTACAACCCCCAATCCAACTTTTTCTATTAATGAACGCGAAGTAAATAAAGTCATTCGCTGCTACCTTAACGAATTATTAATGGCGCCCTTGCATGAAAACACAGCCATTAAGGTTGGCGAAATAACCCTATTAGTGCCAGCTTTTAAGATTGACAACCAAGTAATTTGGGGTGCAACCGCAATGATGTTAAACGAGGTTAGGTTGTTATTTAACGGAGCTTACGAAACTCTGTAACCACATTATCAAAACACAGGAAATAATCGCCGATCGGCAAGGATTGTATGCCAATCCGTTTTCCGAATCCTTTTCGTACCACTTGTCCGTAAATATCATATACTTCGTAAGAAGTGTCGGTACTAAATTCAATCGATGAAAAATCCTGCGGTATCGCATAGGAAGGCTTGTCAGTAAACGAAATAGTAGTTACTGGGGCTGACGATTTGGTGAGATAATTCAACCCTTTTTGACGAACGCGGTATTTATTTTCGCCACTGTGCATGGCGACTTTAAAAGTATATTCGTGCTCTTCTGCGGTGCCAATTCCTTCAACCATCCCTATAGGCACCCATTTATTCCATTTGTACTGCTCAATTACATAAGGCAAGGGCCCTGACTCATTCTTAGTACGCCACTTCAAAGCACCGGTTCCATTAACAGCCATCATCAAAACCTCAAAGGTGGGCTTTGGCTTCAAATCTTCCATGTTTAACACCTTTGGCATACATGATTCACTGTGGTCTATTTCAATAACCACGCTATCACCGTATTGTAACTGCAACGAACGAAGATCAATTTCTAAGGAAGTGGAGTTAGTCTCATCCATTGTAACCACGCCATTAACACGTATCTCCTTTGCACAAAAGCCCACTCCGTGTCCTTCATAGCTATTGTGCACGTACAAATTCTTGTTCTGATACTTACCTTCAAGAACTAAAGTCGCAGCGTTTAAATTAGTTGACAAAATCATTAAAAAGGCGATAACCGCCAAGCAACTAAAACCACCTATACCGTGTTTCAATTTCATTTTAAATGATTGTTTTTAGAAGGAAAAAATTACCCTTCTATCAAATTTATAACAATTTCCTGATTTTTACAATTAGAAATAACATAGAAATGAAAATAAACAGGGCTAAAATGATTTTCCAGGGTTTAGGGAAGTGGTATTTAAGTGTTTTCCACTCTTTTCGGTAACTCCAAGTGAGAGAAACCACAAAAACAAGTATAAATGCAATAGCAAAAACAATCCTTCCTGTTGTAAACATGGTGTAAATATAACATTGTACAGAATCAGGACTCCGATTCGTGAACAAATTTGGATATACTTTACGGTTTCAGCCCATTAAAAATGGTAAAATTGCATATGCAACGTTTACGGCACTTGTTGTACACCCTTCTTATGCTGCCCTTGTGCATGCAGGCGGTCTCGGTTAAAAAAGGCTTTCAAGCGCTTAGTCTGTTTGATTATTTCAAAGCCCGCTCCATCTTCTATTCCGTTAATGCAAGAGGCTACCACGCTGCTGCTTGCTATGGCTTAGCCGTCATTTATCAAAGAAATGATAATCCCTTTTCTAATTGTGATAGTGCTGCTAAATACATCAACCTGGCTAGTCACCTATTTGAATATGATGATTTAAGAAATAAGGAATTATCTGGACAAAAATTTGAGAAAAACACCCTTCTCAAACTAGCAACCGCAATTGCACAACAGCAATTGCAAAAAATAATGCTCCACCCTACGCCAGCCAAACTCGACAAGTTTCTCAAAACATGTTACTTAGCCGACCCAGCCTTGCTTGCACAGGCTATTCAGAAAAGAGATCTGCTGGAATTAGAGGTTGTCAAAAAAACAAATCGTTCCGACAGTACAACCTGGTTCATTCTCACTCACCCCAATGCTGCCTGCTTAGCTAAGGCGAAACAATTACGCGAAGAACAAGTGTATTCGGAGTTTACAAGCAATGAAACAAAGGCGGCTTTTTGGCAGTTTCTTGCGATTCACCCCAAAAATCACTTGGTAAAAAAAGCACAACAAAAATTATTTGATTTATTGGTAGCTAGTAAGGACAAAGATGGACTCGCAGAATTTGTAAACAGATTTCCTCATATATCTCAAACAAATGACGCTTGGAAAACATTGTTTTCGCTTTCTGTTCAAGCGTATACTTCCGAAACACTAAACGAGTTTATTGCCAGATTCCCGAATTTCCCCCTAAAAAACACCATTTTGCAAGAACTTGCTTTGTCAAAAATCACCTTCATTCCTTTTCAAAAAGAAGATTTGGTAGGATTTATAGATACTGCAGGCTTTATACAAATAGAACCCACCTACGAGCAAGTTTTACCCTTTTCAGAAGAACTTTCTGTTGTTATGGTAGGCGATTCTGCCTGGTTTATAAATAAAATGGGTAAAAATGTTTTAGGAAGGAAATTTGAAGAAGCCCTGCCCTTTGCTAATAATGTGGCGCCTGTGAAGATGAATAACGAATGGTTTTTTATTAATCATGTAGGACAAATTGTTTCTGAAGGCTTTCAGGAAATAGCAGAATTTAAAGGACAACGATACGTGGTTCGAAAAAACGACCTTTATGGTGCACTCGACCAACACCTTCAAACTGTTATAGAACCTTCGTTTGAGAAATTGGGTGATTTTAAAAACGGATACGCCTACTACCAACAAAATGGCCTATTCGGATATGTGAATAGCCTCGGTTTTAGATCAGCTGCAGATTATGAATGGATTTCAGAGTTTAGTGCTGATGGAATCGCCTTAGTAAAAAAGCAAAATTCATATGGACTTATTCAGCCTGAAAAAAATTCGGCCCTGGCTATTGAATATGACCAAATCACAAAGGTTACAGAGGGTTTGTACATGGTAATTAAAAATGGCAAGTATGGATTCTACAGCACGAGTGGTTGCTTTGTGTTTCTTCCAATTTTTGAATACAATAGAGAACAGCCAATATCCTACTATTCCAATGGGATGGTTTTTCGACTGCTTAGGAAAAAGAAGGAGACCATCGCAAACGCTTCGGGTATTAGCATAACAAACCAAGAGAATCTCCCAGATGAATTTTGGTTAAGTGCTAATCCTTTGCTTCTTGCTCGTAAAGGCAAAAAATATGGTTATATCACTACTAATGGAAAAACTGAAATCCCATTTAAATACAGTGAAGCTTATGATTTTTCGGATGACATTGCCTTAGTTCGTGATAAGGAGTTCTACAAATTAATTAATCGAATCGGCTCAGAAATTATTTCTAGTGAAGAAAAGCCTGAAAAAATTAGCAAATCATGCTGGCTGGTTCAAAGCGATTCCCGGATTCTAATAAACAATACTGGAACCGTGCTCGCCTACAATGTGCTAGAAATTCAAAACCGCCAAGGTTGGTTGGTCGTACTTTTACAAGACGGGTCTTACCGTATTATTAGAGAATAAAAAAAGGCTGACCCAATGGTCAGCCTTTCAAAAAAAATTGGTGTTTATCCCTTTTTCTGTTCGAATTCCTTCATACAATCAACTAATACCTGTACACTTTCTAATGGCAATGCATTGTATAAGGAAGCGCGGTAACCACCTACATCCCGGTGCCCTCTAATACCACTGATGCCGGCAGCTTTCCAAAATGTATCAAACTCTGCTTCAAGGGTTGGATCCTTCATGAGAAAACATACGTTCATTTTACTGCGGTCTTCGGTTGCAACCGTTCCATAAAACAATGGATTCCGATCAATTTCATCATAAAGCAGTCCAGCCTTTTTGTTGTTTAACGCTTCTATCCATGCAATACCACCATTGGCTTTAAGCCATTGTAAGGTCAATAAAGTGACATATATTGGAAACACAGGCGGTGTGTTGTACATGCTGCCCCCTTTAATGTGAACTTGATAGTCAAGCATCGAGAGCATTTTTCTGCCCGTTTTACCAAGTGCCGATTTTTTCACCATAATCATGGTGCTTCCTGCAGGTCCCATATTTTTCTGTGCCCCTGCATAAATCAAATCAAATTTAGAAGCATCTACCTTACGGCTGAAAATATCTGAACTCATATCGCATACAACTGGTATAGGAGAATCAGGGAAAGCATGCATCTGCGTACCGTAGATGGTATTATTGCTGGTCAAATGCAAATAGTCGGCATCTGAAGGAATTTGATATCCTTTAGGGATATACGTGAACTTTTTATCTTCTGATGAAGCTATGACATGCGTGTTGCCAATCATTTTGGCTTCCTTGATGGCTTTGGTAGCCCATACGCCGGTATTAACGTAGGCTGCAGAGCCGTTTTCTCTTAATAAATTATAGGGCACCATTGCAAACTGCAAACTGGCACCACCACCTAGGTACATGACTTCGTATTCATCGCCCACCTCAAATAATTCTTTTACGATGGCTCTTGCTTCATCCATCACCTTCTCATAGTTCTTACTACGATGAGAAATTTCAAGAAGTGAAAGATTAAGATTATCAAAATTAATACAAGCATCTGCTGCTTGCTTAAGCACCTCTGCCGGCAGTATACCGGGACCCGCGCTGAAATTGTGTACTTTCATCATTAAGATTTTGAAGGAACAAAGATAAAAGTTTAAGGCTCGCTTAGCCAGTTTAGAAAAAACTCAATTGAGAACATACGAACATGCCTAGTTAATAGCTAGGTGCGAATAGTCATTTTAGCGATTTTTGAACCGACCTACTAGTCAGAGGCCCTCTTTGAAGAATTCAACCGCTTTCCAGTGAAGGGCAACCGTTGTAAGCCAGGTGTTTGTCCCTGCCAATTGGAGGAAGGATGAACTACTTTCAAATCAAACCACCAATTCACACACGAATCTGTAACTTGATAATGGGTGGTAAACTTACGCGACCACCATTCACCTGACTGATCGCGAATTAATGTATCACGGGTAATTGGGAAACCCTCCCAAAAGGTGGATTTTAACATTTTTGATGTGTCATCCTTTAGTCTTACCAAGGTCGTATAACCGGGGTCATCATAATAAACGATACTATCTTTACTATCTACGAGGTTTGAGAACGGTATGTTGACCTTAGGCGATTCACATTGAGTGAAGACAACCAAACTACCAATAATCAACAATAAACGATTCATACAATCATTCCTTGAGCAAAATTTTCATTTCAACCCGGCGGTTCTTTTGTCGACCAACTGCAGTTGCATTGTCGGCAATCGGACGATCTTGACCAAACCACTCTACTACTAATTTCTCAGGCACCACTCCCTGCTTCATTAGATAAGCTGCTACTGCCTTTGCTCGTTTCTCCGACAACTCTAGGTTGGCTGAGGCAACACCGGCATTATCGGTATGACCACCTAATTTCAATTGCCAATCCTCATGCTCCTTTAACAACTTGGCTAACGCCAGTAAAGCAGGAAGGGATTTGGGTTTAATCACATCCTTGCCAGTTGCAAACTCAAGTGTGGCAAAGGCTTTTTCAATGATTTTCTTCTCAGCGGGCTTCATCGGTACTTCCTGTGCAACTGGGTCAGGCGGACGAGGACAGCCACCCAACTTCACGTCCCCAGAGTCTTTCGGACAATAATCGTCCTTGTCCAATACACTATCATGGTCGGTATCTGGCCATGGACAACCTTTATTTTCTAGTGGACCTGCAACAGTTGCACACGCATCTTCTGGGTCTGGCAAATTGTCAAGGTCTGTATCAGGACAGCCAGCATAACGCGCCTCTCCTGCTTGATCTGGACATTTATCCCGCAGGTCGGTTATACCATCACCGTCCCTGTCAGGACAACCATTTAATTCCTTTAAACCCGGTACATCAATGCACGCATCGTATTTATCCTGCACCCCATCGTTGTCGGTATCCGGACATCCATTAAACAGCGTTAATCCAGCAATATCCGGACAGGAGTCATTTCTATCAATCAAACCATCGTTATCACGATCTGGACATCCATTAAATTTCCTAAGGCCTGCTGAATCTGGGCATAAATCTAAGGCATCTGTAATACTGTCGTTATCGCGATCTGGACATCCTTCAAGATAAGCCAAGCCTGCAATAGTAGGACATTTGTCTACATTATCTTCTACATGATCCCCATCAGAATCAGGACAGCCTTTGAACTCCCACACCCCTGGCACATCTCTGCATTTATCCTGCTTGTTACTTACCTTATCGTTATCCTTGTCCTTCAAATACCCATAAGGGATGGGCACTTTGAGTAAGAAGTAAAAACTTGCTGCATAAATATCAGATGATGTAATAGACAATAAATCGTTCGTACCCAAAACCAATGGACCTAATCGCAACATGGTTCCAACCGTTAGGGGCTGTCCGCGTTGCATGGCCAAGGTTTGAAAATTGATCGGAAGCGATAAACCAAACCATTTGTGATCAAAACGCGGCGTTAGACTCATACTCGTATATTCATTGACCTTACTCGAACGATTAGGAAAAAAATTCGTGAAATTCGCAGTGTAGCTCACATAAAAGGGTTTCCATAAATGATAGTCCACAAGCAGATTCACCGCCGTAGGCAACATCATAAAAAACGTTTGCTTTGACTCAACCCGCTTAAATTTCGACATCAACAGTGAATCTAATTTGCCTGTAGATGCTGCAGCTAAATCGTTAATATTAAAACTGGACACGTCTGCAATAAAATCACCAGATTGCCCTCCTTTTTTAAACTTTATTCCACCAATGTCTACAACCGATAGGCCTGCCTTCAATTTGTACTTATTTTTATCACGCCGCCATAAGCCAGACTTGCCATCCATATCATACTTGAAGGACTCTACATCAGGTCGCCATTCATAAACAGCCCCTATATCTCCTCCAAATCCAGGGTAATTAGTAGAAGTAAAAAAATTAGCAGATGGATTACCAATAGCATCAAAATTATCTGAGTGTCCATACCCCACTTCACTCTTAAAGAAACTAAAAGTATCCTTGGTAGAAACACGGTATTGAAGGTTGTCAACATAGGCATAGGCCGCCTCCACGCCCATTAACAATTTCGGCGTGATACCAACTTTTAAAAAGTGAGGCCCTTCTAGCTTTACTACCCGTGCATAAGTCAGTCCCGCTTCAATCCATGTCATTTGTTGAAGGTTTAAATGTTTATTCTCCAACGTTTTATTAAACATGCCCGTGTTTCCGAAATCGTAATAGAAGAAATCCAATAATTGTTGCGAAACGCCACTTACATTGAACATACTCCGAACACTCAAATTCAGTGCAACAGCATCCCGTTTAGAAAGAGTAACCATAAACGATGGCAATTGCAAACGCGCTGCGAAATACCCCGCCTTATCAAATTTATTATTGTTTACGACAATATTCTTAAACGTATTCGGATCCCATTTGTAAAAATCTGGCGTCTCAAACAACGAACCTTTGTAGGCTAAAGCGGAGCGCTTAATTCCCGCGTAATTGTTTCCCACTTTAAAATCCAGGCCAATTAGCGAAACATCCACTTTAAAGCGGTTATCGGCAATATTTGCTGGATTACTAATCGCGCCATTAACTCCCGCGTAATTACTACTTTGCAACGCTTGAAAGTCTTGTGAACGAGCCATTTTCACATTCCACCCTATCAAGACTAACAATAGCCACTGCTTATACATATACCAAATATAACAATTAAATCGACCCGTTCAAATGATATTTATACTGAATCACCTTGTCCCAACCTTCTGTTTTAGTACCTTTGCACACCTGTTATGCTCGATAAATTAGAAGAAATAAAGCGCCGTTACGAAGACGTAGAATTAAAACTGTCCGACCCAGCCGTAATTGGTGATATGAAGTTGTTTCGTAAGCTCAACATCGAATACAAGGAACTTGGAGACTTGGTAGAGCAAATAGACGCCTACAAAAAAGTACTTTCCGACATTGAAAGTGCTAAACACGTGCTAGCTACCGAAAAAGATAAAGAGTTTTTAGAAATGGCCACTGAGGAATTAGAACATGGCCGCAACCAAATCATTGCATTAGAAGATACCATTCGCATGATGCTGATTCCAAAAGATCCGGAGGATGCTAAGAATTGTGTGATGGAAATTCGTGCTGGTACAGGTGGAGACGAAGCTTCTATTTTTGCCGGGAACCTCTTTGAAATGTACTCCCGTTATTGCGAGAAAAAGGGTTTTAAAATTGAAGTGGTCGATTCCAATCCAGGAACCATGGGCGGTTACAAGGAGGTCATTTTTAATGTAAGTGGTACCAACACCTACGGCACCATGAAATTTGAGAGCGGCGTACACCGTGTTCAACGGGTTCCAGCCACCGAAACGCAAGGTCGCGTTCACACCTCAGCCGCTACGGTTGTTGTGTTACCAGAAGCCGAAGAATTTGACGTAGAAGTAAGAGATGCTGATATCGAAATGCAAACAGCTCGCAGTGGTGGAGCTGGGGGACAAAACGTAAACAAAGTAGAATCAAAGGTTATTCTCACCCACAAACCCTCAGGTATTGTAGTTATGTGTCAAACCGAACGCAATCAGCTGGGTAACCGTGAAAAGGCCATGCAGATGTTGCGCTCGAAACTCTACGATATGGAATACCAAAAACGTTTGGAAGAAACCTCTCGCCGGAGAAAAACCATGGTCAGCACAGGTGATAGAAGTGCTAAAATTAGAACGTACAACTACCCTCAAAACCGCATTACCGATCATCGCATCAACCATACACTTTACGACCTCACTAACTTTGTAAATGGCGATATTCAGGAAATGATCGACAAATTGCAGTTTGCTGAAAATGCCGAACGACTCAAAGAAGGTGGTTTATAAAGACCGTTAAGATTTCCAAAAGAAGTATCCATCATTCAAATTTTTACGTTATTAGCTAAAGTTATGAGTCCCGAAAGTGAAGATCGAATAAGAAATGCGTTTGCCAGCAAGGACTGGAACGATGTAAAGGCCCAGAACAGCTGGCATATATTCAAAATAATGAGCGAATTCGTCGAAGGATTTGAAAAAATGTCCCGTATCGGTCCATGCGTTTCAATTTTCGGCAGTGCACGTACTAAACCTGAAAATCCCTACTACCAATTAGCCGAAGAAATAGCTTTTCGTTTGGTGCAAGAAGGTTATGGTATTATTACAGGAGGCGGACCAGGCATTATGGAAGCAGCCAATAAGGGCGCAAAAAAAGGGGGTGGCAAATCAGTCGGCCTCAATATTGAGCTGCCTTTTGAGCAAAAGCACAACGACTATATTGACAATGACAAAAGCATTAATTTTGATTACTTCTTTGTTCGCAAAACCATCTTTTTGAAGTATTCACAAGGTTTTATTGCAATGCCCGGTGGTTTCGGTACGTTGGATGAACTCTTTGAATCCATTACCTTGGTTCAAACAAACAAAATTGCTCAATTTCCAGTTGTTTTAGTAGGCTCCGACTATTGGAAAGGTTTGATGGATTGGATTAAAAACACCATGTTGGAGAAAGAACACAACATCAATTCTCTGGACCTAAATTTATTCAAGATTGTTGATACTGCCGACGATGCCGTTAAGCACATTATTGATTTCTACAGCAAGTACATGCTGAAACCAAACTTCTAATGAAAAACGGAGTGGTTTTCAATATTACAGTAAAGCCACTGTTAGTGTTGATTGCACTATTGCCCTTCCCCCTGCTCTATTTACTCAGCGACTTTATGTATATCGTGGTGTTCCACGTTCTTGGTTATAGAAAAGCAGTAGTTCGGGCAAACATAGAAAAGTCCTTTCCTAATAAAACAGAAAGCGAACGCCAGCAGCTCGTGAAGCAATTTTATAAATGGTTCTGCGATGTCATGCTTGAGACCATTAAACTTTACACCATATCCGCCGAATCATTCAAAAAACGCTGCAGTATAACGCCAGAATCACTTGAACTAGTTAAAACCCTTCATGCTCAAAACCGCAGTTATATTGGCGCTTTAGGCCATACTGGCAATTGGGAATGGGCAGGAATAGCTCACCAGTTATACTTACCACATCGTATGATTGCCGTTTACCACCCACTTAGCAATCAGGGAATGGACCAATTCATGATTCGATTAAGAACCCGCTTCGGAAGTGCTGTCGTTCCAATGCAGAAAATTGTTCGCGACCTGATTAAACGTACACAAAACGGAGAACTTATCAGTGTTGGATTAATAGCCGATCAAACACCTCCGCCTGAAAGTGCTTACTGGACCACCTTTTTACACCAAGACACCCCTGTTTTTAATGGTCCAGAAAAGTTGGCACGCAAGTTTAATCTTCCAGTGGTGTACTTTGATATGAAACGATTATCGCGGGGCAAATACCTGCTGGATCTAAGACTAATGGAAGATGAACCGCAATCCACCTCCGATGGGGCTATCAGCGAAACATTTATCAAAACAGTTGAGTCAGCAATTCTTCAACAACCCGAAGCTTGGCTTTGGAGCCATCGACGATGGAAACATAAGCGCAATAATAATCCCTGAAATTATTTGGTCAGATGGTGGCATTTCATCAAATTAGCGGTATGAACCACGACTATTCTGACTATCAATTTGGCACCAGAGCAATACACGCTGGAATGGAACCGGATCCCTCAACCGGAGCCATTATGACCCCTATATTTCAAACAAGTACCTATGTTCAGGCAGCACCCGGACAACATCAAGGTTATGCATATGCCCGCGGCAAAAACCCCACCCGCGATGCTTTGCAAAAAAACATCGCCGCACTTGAAGGCGGTAAATACTGTCTATGTTTCAGCAGTGGCATGGGGGCGATCGACGCTGTAATTAAGTTGTTACAGCCAGGTGATGAAGTTATTACAGGCGACGATTTGTATGGAGGCAGTTACCGCATGTTTACAAAGGTTTTTGCCAATTACGGCATCACTTTTCATTTCGTAAACATGACCAACATGGCCGAAATTGAAAAGCACATTAACCCCAAAACCAAATTAGTTTGGCTCGAAACCCCTACTAATCCTACCATGCAGATCATGGACATTGAGGCAGCTGCGGCAATTTGTAAAAAAAACCAGATTATTCTGGCTGTTGACAACACCTTTGCTTCGCCTTATCTCCAAAATCCATTGAAACTTGGCGCCGATATTGTTATGCACAGTGTTACCAAGTACCTCGGAGGTCACAGTGATGTTGTAATGGGGGCACTTGTTACCAATAACGATGCCTTGCAAGAACGACTTGCGTTTATTCACAATAGTTGCGGCGCAACCCCTGGGCCAATGGACAGTTTTCTTGTTATCCGCGGCATTAAAACTTTGCATTTGCGAATGGAGCGTCATTGCCAAAATGGAAGAAAGGTAGCTGAATTTTTACGTCAACACCCTAAAATCGAAAAGGTATATTGGCCAGGATTTACTGATCATCCCAATCATGCTATTGCCAAAAAACAGATGCGCGATTTTGGTGGTATGATTGCCATTGTTTTAAAGGATCCAAGTATAGAAAACACCTTTAAAGTTGCTGCTTCCTTCCAACTTTTCTCACTAGCCGAAAGCCTTGGTGGAGTAGAATCATTAATCAACCACCCAGCAACCATGACACACGCCTCCATTCCTAAAGCTGAAAGAGAAAAAGCAGGTGTAGTAGATAATTTGCTTAGGCTTAGTGTAGGTGTAGAAGATGGTGACGATTTGATCGAAGATTTAAGACGAGGATTGAATTAATGAAGAAGATTTCCGAATTAGGAAATCGCGATTTTTTTCAGTATATTTACTTTTCACCGTCGTGTATGAGATTAATTACCCTACTTGCTTTTTTCATTTTGAGTGTTTCTACGCCTGCGCAAATTTTAATTTGCCGTGACGGGTTAACTTCCTTCAAATCAGAAGCCCCCCTTGAACTCATTCAAGCCAAGTCCGGAAAAACAAGTGGCGCCATTGATACCAAAGCTAAAACAGTAGCATTTACAGTTGAAGTAAATTCATTCGAAGGCTTTAACAGCGAGTTACAAAAAGAACATTTTCGTGAGAATTATATGGAGACCGATAAATTTCCTATGGCCATTTTCAAAGGAAAAATTATCGATGACGTAGATTTTACAAAAAAAGGTTCTGTTACAGTGCGAGCAAAAGGTATTTTCACGGTACACGGAACTGACAAAGAAAAAATCATTAAAGTAAAAATAACCATTAAGGAAACGGGTGTAGAAATTGAAACAGAATTTGATGTTCCACTCGAAGATCATAATATAAAAATCCCCAAAGTTGTGAACCAGAAGATTGCCTCTGTTATAACAGTACATGTTAGAGCTGCATTAAGACCAAAGGCATGAAACAATACAGGCAGATTACTGGCCTCTTATTATTACTGGCTTGTCAATTGCAAGCACAGTTGATGTTTAAAAGTTACAACCGGCTAGCAGGACGCCGCGAGGTACCCACCTATTGCATTAACCAAGATCAATACGGTCGATTATTAATTGGGACAGATCATGGCATTCTGAGGTTTTCAGGCGAGCAAAATAAAAATGCTGAATCGATCCTCTCACCTGATAAGCACATCACTGCTATCTATTCAAAAAACGACTACATCACTTGGGCAGGAACTGCTGAAGGGATGATTTATAAATGTAACCGCACAGGTTACGATAGTATCGTTTTAAAGGATAATGAAAGCCGCATTTCAGCTATTTGTGAGTTAAACTCAAAAATCTATATCGCAACTTATGGTAATGGTCTGTATGTCTGTGATAGTACAGGTGACATCAAACACTTCGACGCAAATGATGGACTTTTAGATCCTGTTATCTCGTCGATGGTTACTGATGGTAAAACGCTCTATTGCGGTAGTGATGGCGGCTTATTTTACCTTTCTCCCTCTGACCCTAGACACTTTCAAAATATAAGCACCAAGTGGGGGTTACCCGATAATATTGTACGGGGACTAACCCTCAGCAATGATCAAATTTTCATTGCTATGCAAGATTCTGGTGTTTGTTTATTCAATCTATCGACCAAAAAAATCCAACGACTCTCTCAATTCAAAAATTGGCAGCATGGTCCGGTATTGAATGCAGGCTACGATCCTGATCAACGTATACTAGTGGCCACAGAAAAGGAAGGTGTTTTTCACTTTACAGAAAATGGCTACATGCATTACCGGTATACCCTTCAAGCCGGTATAAGCTCAGCCAACTATGCCATTCTTGATCGCGAAAAACAAATTTGGCTGGCTGGCAGAAGAGGAATTGTGCATGTTCTCACCACCCGAGCAGACATGACCCCATTGAGCCGGTTTCTTCCCGACCCAAATATGTTGGCCGTTGTCCCTCTTTCTGACAACGAATTCCTAACTGGTGATGTTAATGGCATCTACCGGGTGAAACATGAAAATGATTCTATTCAACTGTTCAGTGTTTTGAAAGAAGAGCGTATTACTATCTCATGTGGCAATGCTGATGAAGATGGTAATGTATGGTTTGGCACTTATGGTAAGGGTATTTATATCATAAATAAAGCCGGAAAATGCAGTCCCTTAAAAATGAACAAATACGAACTCGCCAACAACGTGAGTTATATCTGGTTTGAAGGAGAATACGTATACATATCTACTCTAGGTAATGGATTATTGATACTTAAAAAAGAGTCCAATGGATATGTATTAAGTGCCCATTACACCAGTGAAAATGGATTAGCTAGTGATTATGTTTATGCTGCCATGAACGGCCCTGATGGACATTTATTCGCAGGAACCGATGGTGGAGGTTTACAAGAGTTGCGTGGTAAAAATTTTGTAAGTGTTTCTAAACGTTTCAGGATAAGATCAAACACCGTATTTAGTTTGTGTAGAGATTCACGTGGCGCAATTTGGGCGATTTCAGACGCTGATTGTATTTTAAGCTACGATGGCAAAAAACTTACCAAGTACGGCACAGAACAAGGCATTAGAGAATCAGAGCCCTCACAAATTATTGCTTCAGGTGAAGCCGTATACGTGGTACATTCATTGGGAATCGATCGCATTAATATTGGGTCAGGAGAAGTGGCTCAAATCGATTGTGAAATGCCTTTTGGCGAACCTAATCTCAATGGTGTGACTCTTTATAACGGTTACATTCATAGTGCGACCTCACTTGGCGTTCTAAAATTTCGCACAGGAAATTCATCTGCTAAAAACATTCAACCAACAGTGTTTCTCAATGGCGTAACGGTTAATTACCGAATTTTTCCATTCGATTCATTGTCTGATTTTAACTACAGTCAAAATAATTTCACCTTCAAGTTTGGTGGAATATGGTTAAAGGGACAAGATAAAATTCGCTTTCGCTATATACTTGATGGGTATGAAAAAACATGGAATGAAACCATGGTCGCTGAACAAGTTAGCTACAATAATTTACAACCTGGTGAGTATAATTTCGTTGTTCAATCGTCTACTTCAGAAGGTGGTTGGCAAAATAGTGCCAACTATGCCTTTACCATAAGTCCACCAATTTGGAAACGCTGGTGGTTTTGGCTAATAACACTAGCAGCCTCCTTTACAAGTTTCTACATTTTTGTAAAAATCCGCTTGCGATCATTGAAGCGCGCGAATTTGTTGCTCGAAGAAAAGGTAGAAATTCGAACTCGAGAAATTGCTCAACAATCAAAAGTAATTGAAGAGAAAAACAAAGAACTTGAACAATTATCGCTGGTTGCAAGTAAAACCGATAACAAGGTCGTAATAATGGATCCGACTGGAAATATCGAATATGTCAATGAAAGTTATACCCGCGACACTGGTCTGGATATTGAGAACTTAAGAAAGAATTACGGCGAATCGATTTTTGATATTAGTAACAATCCGAATATTCGACACGTATTTAGCGACGCCATTGAAGGAAAAAAATCGGTTAAATACGAAAGCTTAAATAAAAAAATACTTGATCGCGAAGCTTGGGATGCAACCACCCTTACCCCTGTTTTTGATGACTTTGGCCACTTGAAAAAAGTGGTAATCATTGATACCGATGTCACCGAAAGAAAAAGACAAGAACAAGTAATTATTCAGAAGAATAAAGATATAACCGACTCTATTTCGTATGCCAGAAAAATCCAAACGGCCATTTTGCCCCCGCGGTCGGTTGTGAGATCTGAATTGCCCAACTCCTTTATTCTCTATTTGACTAAGGATATAGTCAGTGGCGACTTTTATTGGTTCAGTAAGATGTATGACTTTAGCATCATTGCCGCTATTGATTGCACTGGACACGGTGTTCCTGGTGCCTTTATGAGCTTGATAGGACATAATATTCTAAATAGAATTATTACAGAACTTAGGATATTTGATCCTAGCCGCATCTTACTAGAGTTGAATAATGGGGTTGTTGGTGTACTGCACAAAAATGAAAATGAATCCAAAGATGGTATGGATGTCGCTATTTGTAAGATCAATCACAAGTCCGGCATTGTTGAATACGCAGGAGCGATGCGTCCACTTTGGATCTTGAGGGACAATCAAATTATTGAAATAAAAGCCGATAAAATTCCAATTGGCACCAAACAAAAAGACCGTGAAGAATCTATTGGGTATGTAACCCATCAAATTCAAGCCCTCCCAACTGACACCTTCTATATTTTTACAGATGGCTATGCTGATCAATTCGGAGGACCAAGAGATAAGAAGTTAAGTACAGGTCGTTTCAAGGAATTATTAATTGAAAACGCCAATCAACCCTTGCACGAACAAGAACATATTTTAAGGGAAGCTCACATTAATTGGAAGAAAGATAATGAGCAAGTAGATGACATCCTCGTGATTGGATTTAAACCCTAAATCACTTCAGAAGTTTTCGAATAGTTACAAAACACTCTTCAAAACCACTCTTTGCAAACTGCTCGAATTTAATTAGGGCTGGTAATTCATTAACCATCTGTTCAGGCGTTAACTCAATCCAAGAAATGCTCATGAGCGATTCGTATTGTTGATTCAATTCCTTGTAATAAGTATTGAAATAACGATGCCCATGCTCACCAGATATCAATGCCGCTGCTGCTATTAGCCGAAAAAGAATAAACTCACAGTCCCTAATATTCTCTGCACCTTTTTGCAATAACACCGGATCTTTAATATTTGTGTAAAGGTAGAATCGGGTGGTACCTAAACACACATTACCTAGTAAAGTAGTTACCATTCGCGCATAATAAAAGTAATAGTACCCAATTTGATTCATTGGATACCGATCTTCTACGCGCCGAATAAAAGCCTCCATCCATTCTAAATACGTTTCGTTTTCTTGGTAAGGATGCACCGGTAACCGCAAGGCCTGTCCAACAGATTCTGCAACACTTAATGCGGTTTGACGTTGGTAACGTAATTCGTCCCTTCGATTTATGAGTCGTTCTTTTACCGATTCTGAAATTGCCGACTGTCCATACTTTTCATTTAACCCTTCAATGTGCTCATAAGTTTGAGGCAAACTCAAAGCATATCCAGTGTAAAATAATGAAAAGCGCTCTTCCAGCATTTAGTTAATATTGAAAACAAAAATATCGAAAAATCGACGCATTATCCGTTCACTAAAATGAGATATTCCAATATGCTGTATGATTTTACTCCCTTTTTGATATTATTTATCAATTCTTAAATAGAACGCATTGTTAATCAACTCAGTTATAGTAAGAATGATGTTAAAGAAATTCGCTGAAATGGCGAATAAAAAATCACATTTTGATAATTCAATTCATATATAAATCAAAATAACTCAATTATAGATTAGCCGGAGCGAATGTGACATTTGGTCACAATCTAAATGTAAGATTGAACTATCTTACACTATAACTTACCTGCGCTGATACAAAAAGGCTCCTGGCGGATTGTACCGAAGGGAGATTTCAAGACCTCCTCTATAGGTGGCATAACGCATTTTAGACATACTAATATCGTAGCTGATTCCTGTCGAGAATTGTTCGTGCCACTCAATTAATAAGGTAGAAATTAAGGCATCCTTTACACGGTAATAAAGTCCAAATCCAACGGTGGTGCGCTTTAAATTGCCAGTGTACTTGGTATCGTGGCGGCTATAAAACCGTAACATAGAGCCACCGGTAATTTGGGTATAGGGCCCCTGCATTTGGTACATTAACGTTGAGGCTAATGAATAATTCATGTTACCCAAACTGTGAATGACCTCCAAATGGCCACAATATCTCGGTAATAAAACGTTTTTAGAGCGGTTGATATAATAAAGATTAGTTGGTAACAGGTGATACGCGGCGAATCCGATTTTAAATTTAACCTCGCGTTGATCGGTGAAGCCCCTTACATTGTGACCGTATGACCAAATAATTCCAGCCGCCAAATCATTCGTATTTAATGTCCTACCTCCCCAAGTTTCACCAGAAGTTACACTAGAACTGTACCCCTTACCATCAAATTGGGATGGATACAGCAAGTTGCCACCGTCAATTGTATATTGAGAGAATCCGCCCTGAACTGCTGCGGAGAAAAAGCTTTTTTCGCCTGTTGGCACATACGTTGCTAATGCTAGATTGGCCTGTAGCTGTTTAAACGTGCCGTCGGCAGAATTGTCACTATAAACAGACAATCCACCTCCTAACATACCTACCTTCTTTCCTCGCCGAGAACTATATCTACCAGCGGTTTTTTTCTTTCGGCCCGGTGGCCGAACTTCAACACCTAAACCGTATGTTGAAAAGGGCGACCCAGCGGCCTTCCATTGATTCCTTTGTCCGCCTACAATTCTGAGGTTATCATTTGCACCAATTAACGCAGGATTCAGTAAAGAATGGTGTTCGTTAAATTGGGAAAATTGGGTATCCTGAGCCTTCGTATGAAACACCCCAACTATCAAAAAAAATATGCAGCATAATCTCTTCATCGTATCAAGGATATGCTACCGGATTTACTAATTCTTGGCTGATTGTTAAACGAGGCTTTAATCACAAAAGCATATACACCCGCAGGTAATAAATCGCCATTGTACTTTCCATCCCAGCAGAAATCGGTTTTGGATGAGGAATAAACATTTGTGCCCCACTTGTCAAAGATGTTTATTTCGAAAAAAGTGTTACAGCTCTTCCAACCTTGCAAGCAAAATTGCTCATTGTTACCATCACCATTGGGTGTAAAAGCCGTAGGCACAGTCAACTCACTTCCATCGTTACAATAAATCTCTAATTTTATACAACTTCTTACTGGGCAACCGCCAGCATAGGTTTCAACGCAGTACTCGCGGTTGGCTGTAGGGGTAACAATTGTTTCAGAACATTCAACACAACTCAATTCAACATTGGGTCCCCAAAAATACAAGTCACTTCCACTCGCAACGAGCGTGGCAGGTGTACCGTAGGGAATTAAGGTATTTCCTGTAATGGTTAGATTTACGGGGTAGGCAATTTCAACTGGAACAGTATTGGATTGACCAAGTACACATCCTTTTTGGCTAAGCGTATAGGTGACTTGGTAATTGCCAGGAGTAATGGCATAGGCATTTAAAAAACCTGTCAGCGAATCCACTACTATCCCACCCAAGCCGACAAACTTTCCCCCACCAGTGAAATCAGTGTTTAATATAGGTACCGAGTCGATGCTTAATACACACATGGGCGATCTGTAATTAAATTGAACGTTCGGAATGGTTGAGGTGATTACAGATACTTTTGATGTGATACTTGAACTACAGCCTGCTCTGGTAGCATAAAGGGTGTAGGTAATAGATGCATTGGGTTTAATTAGTAATGTATCGGCTGTTGACTGTGATGATGGTAACCAAGTGAACTTTACGTTATTGGTTGAAGAAGGATTGGCTCTAAGAACAACACTTGTACCCGAACAAACAGAATAGTTTGGAAGGCTTAATGAAATAGTTTGTTGAACAGTCAAATTCCTTGTGACTTTTAAATTACACTGAGGCGCATCCATGTTTAACAATGTAAATGTAATAGATGCAGTTGGGGTAATTACCTGTATTGAAGAAGTACTACCTGTGCTCCAAGAATAACTGTTTGCTCCCGATGCAGTGAAGGTGGTGGTTTGTCCTGCGCAAACCGAAAAAGGGCCAACAATTTGTAAGGGAGTGCCACCAACAACTGTTAATGAGAAAGCCTTGCTTGCTTTACATCCATTGGGCGCTGTGCTTAGTAGCGTGAAATTTTTTATTGGTGAACTTATTGGAACTGTAAGAACATTGCCATTTGAGCCAATAGGTAGCCATGTGTAGGTATTTCCGCTAGTTGGTGTAGCTGTTAGCACTACATTAGAACCTGAAGCGCATACTGTATTATTCACTGATATCACAGGTGTTGGATAGACATTAACTGTTGATGTATATACGCAATTGCAGCTAGATCCGTAGTAACTCACAACATAACTCCCTGTAGCCGAGCTGGAACCTGTAATAACGCCTGTAGTTGGATTTATGCTTAAACCAGCCGGTGCACTAAATGTGCCACCTGCAGGAAGCGAAGGAGGCAATGGTGACACGGTACCTGCATCTGCACAAATAGTACTGTAATTAAATGTTTGTGATTTTGTTTGCCAGCTTATCGCCAACAAAAAAAGAAACAAAACGGACGAATATGACACCTTAAAGTACGACACAGTGGGTACAGACTGGTAAAGATACCAAATTCTAAGATACCGTAATTACCACTTGCCGCTAGATCCGCCGCCGCCAAAACTGCCACCACCAAATCCGCCAAATCCCCCTGAACTGCCACCCCCGAAACTGCCGCCACCAAAACTGCCGCCACCAAAGCCACCCCATCCGCTGTAGCCTCCCCAATAACGTCTCCTGCCTCTACCTGAGTATGAATTACCACCACCGTTTCCAAAAAACACCAAGGCCACTATAACAATGATGACTATCGCCCACCAAGGCAAACCGTTTTTATTATGCCGTTTCTTTCGTTGTTCATGATACTCTCCTTTCGCCATTTTCATGAGCATGGAGGTTCCTACTTGAATTGCTTCATAATTTTGTCCCGATTTTAAATAAGGCACCATTTCCTCTCGCACACGGGCTGTCATTAAATCAGGAATGGCTCCTTCTAATCCATATCCAGTCGCAATTGCTAAATCACGTCCACCATCGTTATCGGTAGGTTTTATGAGAACAACAATACCGTTATTGAATTTCTTTGTGCCAACTGCCCATTTATTCCCTATTTCAAAAGAATAAGCAGCGGCGTCCATACCCCCTAAATCATCAACAATTACGACGCAAATCTGGTTGCCAGTAGAATCATCAAAAGCAACTAACTCTTTCTCCATATCCCTAGCTTGTTCAGGGGACAAAAAATCAGGAAAGGCCTTTGATAAATTGTTGTATAGGTGTGGAGGATCGGGTCTTTCAGGAACTTGTGCCCCAACTAGCAATGGGAGGCATAACAAAAAAAATAAAAACCTTTTCATCCGAATGATATATCATTAGAGAGCTCATTGGTATCTCCTCGTTCATAAGGAAAATGGACCGAAAGTAACTCACCACATTTCTCAACGCAAGCAGTTAAGGCTTCAGCATAATGTTGACCTTGAAAACCTTGACTAAGAGTGGCAATTAAACCATCCCAAAAGGCCTGTTCTACTTTTGCATGTATACCCACGTCACCCACTATAGCTAGTTTTCGAGAACGCGTAGCAATATACAACAACACCCCATTTCTTTCCTTGGTTTGATGCATACTCAACTTACTAAATAATTTCGTTGCACGAACAAAGGGATCTCCCCAACACCAAGATTCAATATGAATCCTGATTTCTCCAGAAGTACGCTTTTCAGCTAACTCAATGGATTGGAGCAGTGTTTTTTCTTCCGTTGGGGTAAGTAGACGCACAAAATCAATTATCAGAATTCAACCTTAGGTGCTTTTTCTGCACCAGCGTCAGCCTCAAAATAAGGCATTGACTCGAAACCACCTGCCAACAAATTACCAGGGAAACGCTGTAGGGCTGCGTTGTAATTTCTAACGGCATCATTGTATTTCATACGTTCTTGCGAAATACGGTTTTCAGTGCCTTCTAGAGTAACACGCAAGTCAGCAAAACCTTGATTGGTTTTCAGGTTCGGGTAATTTTCGCTAACAGCTAGTAAGCGTGCTAATGCCCCACCCAATTCTTGTTGAGCTTGTTTGTATTTTTCAATGGATGCATTATCAATTTTATCAGCAGAAATTGTTACTTGTGTTGCCCGTGCACGTGCGCTAACAACAGCTTCCAGTGTAGATTGTTCAAAATTGGCCTCTCCTTTTACAGTTGCCACAATATTCGGAATAAGATCTGCTCGGCGCTGGTACTGACTCTCCACTTGCTGCCATTGCTTTTTAGCATCTTCACGTTGGTTAACAAAGCTATTCCGCTTGTTACAAGCCCAAACGCCACCGAATAAAACGAAGGCTACAAAGCCTATAAGGATAATCGTTCCTCTTTTCATTGCATTAAAATAATATAGCTCAAAATTACGATACAGTTAGCAGATAATCTACAGAATCGGGTTATCGGATGTTTTTGATTACAAACGGTAACTGCATCAGTCGAAGGACTGTGATGCTTTTTTGGAATTCTCAACCAATTGTTGATACTGCTGCGGAGATAGGTCGTTGTAGTAGTAATTAATTGGGTTGACCTTTTCTCCATTTCTAATAACTTCGTAATGTATATGAGGAGCTGTACTTAAACCAGTACTTCCAACATACCCGATGAGTTGACCCCGTTTAACTTTTTGTCCAGGCTTTGCTGCAATTCGACTCATATGGCCGTAAAGTGTTTGATAGCCAAATCCATGGTTAATAACAACGTGATTGCCATAACCTTGAGCCAAGTTATCAGCTCTCAATACAACCCCATCACCCGTAGTATAGATAGGCGTCCCGGTTTCTGCTGAAAAATCCATTCCGGCGTGAAACTCTGCCGTTTTGTATATGGGATGTGTTCGCCAACCAAATCCACTGGTTACTGCGTGCGAAAGATCCTTTTGATTAATTGGCATAATGGCTGGTATTGATGACATAAGTTTTTCCTTATCCTTAGCTAATTTTACCACATCGTCGTATGATCGCGATTGCATATACATCCGTCGAGTTAGCTGATCCATTCGCTCACTGGTGAATCTCAATAGTTCGCCATTCTCGTAACTATCAAAAATTTCATACCGGTCACTCCCACCCGTTCCGCCAAAACGCATTGTTTTAGGAACCGGATCACTCTCAAAAATAGCCCTGTAAATGTTATCATCTCTATCTTCTAACTCTGTTAGTACTTCCTCAACTTGATTCATTTTACGATCAAGTAGTTCGTACTGCAATTTCAGTGCCTCAATTTCGCGTTGTTTCTGTTTGTCTGATGGTGAAGGAAGAAATTGCCGCGACAAAATGATGGTAATAGTAGCAAATACCAACCCAGTACCTAAATAGGACACGGCCTTCAGGAAACGATCCTTAAAAGTCACTTTCACCTTTTCATAGGTTAGGGACTTTGTATTGAACTTATACCTGATTTTAGACATCGGCTAAATTTACTGATTTTGGACAGATTGGTAGGAAAAAGTAAGGTTTTCAGTTAAAAGGTTAACGAATTTTAAAGGACAGACGTTGACTCTCTACTACCGCAACAATCCTTAATATTATTGACAAACACCTCCCAACCCATTGCCGTTGTTTTATTATCTTCGCAGTTCATTTTAAGTTGATATGGAATCTGGTAAAGTGCGGCAGACATTTCTTGATTTTTTCAAGAGTAAGGGACATGAAATTGTACCGAGTGCCCCAATGGTGGTAAAGGGTGACCCTACCCTTATGTTTAATAACAGTGGCATGGCTCCTTTTAAAGAGATTTTTCTAGGAAATGCCCCAATCAAACATCCACGCGTTGCAGATACCCAAAAATGTCTCCGTGTAACAGGTAAACACAACGATTTAGAAGATGTTGGCGTGGACACCTATCACCACACCATGTTTGAGATGTTAGGGAATTGGAGTTTTGGCGATTATTTCAAACAAGAAGCTATTTCATGGGCGTGGGAATTACTTACAACTGTTTATGGTATCGAGAAAGATCGTTTATACGTAACCGTTTTTGAAGGCAACGCAGATGAAGGTTTAGCTTTTGACCAAGAGGCCTATGATGCATGGAGCAAATTGGTTCCAAAAGAGCGCATATTAAACGGCAACAAAAAGGATAATTTTTGGGAAATGGGTGATACTGGTCCATGCGGACCTTGTTCTGAAATACATTACGATGGTAGAAGCGATGAAGATAGAAAGGCCATTAGCGGAGCTACATTGGTCAATGCCGATCATCCTCAAGTCATCGAAATATGGAACAACGTTTTCATGGAATTCGAACGCAAATGGAAAATGGCCAATGCCGCCCAAGAATTAACCATTTTTGAACGTGATTTTGAGGGCACTGTAGAGGAAAGAAATAAAGCCCGCTATAAAAAGCATTTGGAACTTACCGTCTTAGAAAAATTACCTCGCCGGCATGTGGATACAGGTATGGGATTTGAACGTTTGGTAAGAGTACTTCAAAAAAAACAGAGTAACTATGATACTGACGTTTTTACCCCACTCATTGGAAAGGTAGAAGAGCTCAGCGGCCTTCGGTACAAACCGGAAGATGAAGATAAACACAAACAGCAAAAGCTCGTCAACATTGCCATGCGGGTAATTGCTGATCATATTCGCACAATTAGCTTCAGCATTGCAGATGGGCAATTGCCAGGAAATACTGGAGCTGGTTATGTAATACGCCGTATACTGCGCCGTGCAGTACGCTATGGTTATCAAACACTAAATCTAAAAGAGCCCTTTCTATATCGGATTGTTCCCGTATTATCAGCCCAAATGGGCGGATTTTTCTCTGAATTAAACTCGCAGAAAATTCTAATAGAAAAAGTGATTCGCGAAGAAGAATTATCTTTCTATAAAACCTTGGAAACCGGTCTTAAACGTATTGATCAAGTGTGTATCGACACCAGTGCGTCAGGCAAACAAATTATCGATGGAAAAACTGTTTTTGAACTTTATGACACCTTTGGTTTTCCAGTTGACTTGACTTCGTTGATAGCAAGAGGTTATGGTTTAACTATTGATGAAAAAGAATTTGACAAATGTCTGGAGCAACAAAAAACCCGCTCAAGGGCTGCAACTGCTGTTGATACAGATGATTGGATAATTAACGCCGTGGGGGTGCACGAAGAAGAATCCACAGCAACCGAATTCATCGGATACCAAGAGTATGAATGTGATGCGGTTATTTCACGTTACAGAAAGGTCAAAGCTAAAAACAAGGAGCAGTTTCACCTGGTATTAGATAAAACACCTTTTTATGCTGAGAGCGGTGGACAAATTGGTGATACCGGCATATTAGAATCAACAACAGAAAAAATTGCCGTTGTAGATACTAGAAAAGAAAATGGTGTTATAATACACATTACTGATAAATTGCCGCAGGACCTAAGTGTTGTATTCAAAGCGCGTATTAATAAAACTAAACGTTTACTTACCACCAATAATCACTCTGCCACCCACTTACTGCATGCGGCATTGAGACAAGTTCTTGGCACACATGTTGAGCAAAAAGGGTCGCTTGTAAATGACGAATATTTGCGTTTTGACTTTTCACACTTTGCCAAGGTAACCGATGAAGAGGTTCAGAAAATTGAACACATCGTGAACTCAAAAATTCGAGAAAACATTGGTAGTCAAATTCAGACGATGCATATTGACGACGCCCGTAAAACAGGTGCCATGGCCTTGTTTGGAGAGAAATACGGTGAATTTGTACGTGTTGTTACTTTTGATAAAGATTATTCTGTTGAATTATGTGGCGGTTGTCACGTACCTGCAACTGGGCAAATTGGTTTTTTCAAAATCACATCGGAAGGTGCTGTTGCTGCCGGTATACGGAGGATAGAGGCCATTTCATCGACAAAAGCTGAAGCCTATTTTGCCCAACAGGAGGCGATGGTTCAAGAGTTGAAAAAGCTTTTAAAAAATCCGAAGGATTTAATTAAAACCGTAGAATCGCTTGTAGACCAAAACCACGACTTGCAAAAGCAATTGGCTAAACTTTATAAAGAGAAGGCTCAACAATTAAAAACGCAACTCATACATAAGGCGCAAAAGCTTGGTGAAACACATGTAATCATTGAGAAGATCACTTTTGAAAATGCAGAAGAAATAAAGAACATTTTATTTGAACTACGTTCTGAATTGTCCCCATTATTTTGCGTACTAGCAGCTGAGGTAAATGGTAAACCAAGCATAAGCATAGTAATGAGCGATGATGTGGTGCAACGAACCAACCTACACGCCGGTAATTTAATTCGTGAAATGGCCAAGGCTATTCAAGGCGGCGGAGGTGGACAACCCTTTTACGCTCAAGCTGGAGGTAATCAAGTAGCAGGGCTTAACGAAGTCATTTCGATGGCCAAGGAACTTACCAAGAAGCTATAATAAAAAAGGCTCGCAAATGCGAGCCTTTTTGTTTACAGTTGCTTATTTTGCTGCAAGGTAGAGTTCGTTTACTTTTTTCCAGTCAATTACATTAAAAAATGCAGAGATGTAATCCGGTCTACGGTTTTGGTAGTTAAGGTAATAAGCATGTTCCCATACATCCATTCCTAGAATTGGGGTGCCTTTACACTCGGCGATATCCATTAGCGGATTATCTTGGTTAGGTGTGCTACAAACACATAATTTCCCATCCGATTTAACAGCTAACCAAGCCCACCCACTTCCAAAGCGAGTAGCACCTGCAGCGGCGAAATCAGTTTTAAATTTTTCAAAACCGCCCAAATCTGACTCAATCGCAGCAGCGATTTCGCCTGTAGGCATTCCCCCAGCGTTTGGCGCCATAATTGTCCAGAACAAGGAATGGTTATAATGTCCACCCCCATTATTTCTTACGGCAGGTGAAAATTTGGAAATAGACTTGCAAATGTCTTCAATAGACATTTTTTCAGTATCCGTTCCTGCAATAGCGTTGTTCAAGTTAGTAACATACGCTTGGTGGTGCTTACCATGATGGATTTCCATGGTACGAGCGTCGATATGTGGTTCAAGTGCATTGAACGCGTATCCTAATTTTGGTAATTCGAATGCCATAATGATAGATTTTAGAGTTACAAATTTAATGGTTTGAGTAGTATACCAACCATAATAAAACAAAAAACCCTTCCCGGAATGGGAAGGGTTTTTAAAAAAGCGATTAGAGATTATTGTTTAACAACTTTGATGATTTCAATGTTGTTAGCAGTAGCTACCTTGATATAGTAAACACCATTAGCAAGGTTAGACATATCAACAACAGACGTATCAGTTGATTTTTCCAAGATGATACGGCCAGTCATATCAGTTACAGTTACGTTAGAGATAACTGAACCAGCAACGATATTTAATTGGCTGTTAACAGGGTTTGGATAAACAGAAACGCCATTATTGCTGTATTGGTTAATACCAGCACAAGCATCAACTGTTAAGTTAACTTGAACAGATGATGAACAGCCAAAGTTATCAGTACCAATAACAGTATAGGTCGTAGAAGCATTTGGACTTACGAAAGCAGGATTTGCTTGTAAGAAGCTAGAGCTTGAAACCCACTGATAAGTAGTTGCGCCACTACCAGTTAATGTTGCAGTTTCACCCACACAAATACTATTGTTTCCACCTGTAGCAGTTACAGTAGGATTAGCAAGAGTCGCTAACATTACAGATGCCGTTCCAGCACAACCTTGTGCGTTAGTTCCACTCACTCCAAATACACCGTTGTTAGTTGCAGTTACATTGATAACAGCAGTAGTACCACCATTAGTCCATGCGTACTGACCAGCGCCAGAAGCTGACAAAGAAACTTGTTGACCTTCACATGGTGCAGGAGGGAATACGCTGATATTAACTGAAGGAGCTGGTTTAACTGTTATTTGTTTTGCAACAGAAACTGAACAACCAGTTAAAGTATTGGTACCGGTAACAGTGTAGGTTGTTGGGTTAATTATTGGCGAAGCAGAAAATGCGCTACCAGTTGCACCCGTATTCCAAACATAGTTAGATGCACCAGTTGCATTTAAAACAACAGGTGAGCCAGCACAAACAGTAGTGTTGTTAGCTGAAACCGCTACAGAAGGGGTGTTCAAGCTACAAGGAATCATGATGTCAAGATCGTCAAACGACAAGTACATAGCAGTTCCGGTAGTATTCACTGCTTTTACAGCCACGTAGTAGTAACCAGAGGTTGCTACGGTGTATGTATTAGACAATGATTTGTAAACTGGGCTGATAGCAGCAGCTGCAGTAGCGATATTGGTAAGACCAGTAGCTGATTGGTTAGGACCGTACATCAAACTCAAACTAGTCCAGTTGTTAGCACCAGTAAAGTCGGTTTGATACCAAACTGAAGCAGAGTAAGTCACACCAGCATCCATCCAAATTTGGTTGGTGTAGTAGTAATTTGTACCAGCAGCAGCAGCGTTGAAGGTTGCGAAACCATTACCGCTTTTTGGTAAGCGGTTTTGAGTTGTAGCTGAAGTATATGTTGCAGCAGCGGCACCAATTGTTGGAGCTAACCAAGAACAGTTAGGTAAACGGTTAGGTTTGCCAATGTTTTCGAAGTCTTCGTGGTAAGGGATCGTGCTTTGTACTGCGCTTGCAATGCTCACTTGAGCAACGGCAGTCATACTTCCACCACCTGGAGCAGTACAAGAGATAACTGCACTGTACCAACCTGTAGAAGTTTGGTTAGGAGCAGAATAGAATAATCCAGTTGCACCAGAAACAGTAGTCCATGGACCAACGTTTGAAATTGTAGACGACTGCCATTGGAAAGTTAAACCATCATCGCTAGCAGAAGACAGAGGAGAAACGAAGAAATCAGCAGTTTCACCTGGACAGAGTGAATAGGTAGGTCCAGTGATTGATAATGTTGGTGTACCGTTACAAACAGGGGTTAGGAATTCGATAGCACCAATGTCAGGAGTAGATTGATTTCTTACTTTTTGACGTTGGTCGAAGAACAAACTAGTTGGTGATGCAGCGTTGTTGATAGTAGTATTGGTTGGCTTGTAATCCATGTTAGCAGCATTGTTGTAGTTTGGAGCTACATTAAAGCCATTTTGCATACAACCTTGTGATTGAAGCGCAGCTAAGTTGGTGCCAGTAGTGGTGTAATAGCCCAAGTAGTTGGTACCACTTCCTGTTACAACGATGTCGTTGCGATCATTGAATAAATCAGACCCACTTGAACCTGAAGCATTATAAAAACCATAACGAGTTCCACCACCTGCACGTGTCATGGTGATGATGTTATTATAAACATTCAATTTATAGTTGCCTTGGTAACCGTAACCGTAAATACCATACATTGTAGAGTTCGCTGTTGCACCACTCCAATCGAAGTTAATAGTGTTGTTATAGATGTCACCATCCATACCATAGCCATAAACACCATAGGTAGTACCATTATTCTTGATATCACTTATAATGTTGTTACGCACAATGTTTGGATAACGCGATGGATACGACAAACCAGTCCAGTACGAATCGGTATTGTATGGACAATAAATTCCATAACAAGTAGCCGACTGGCCAGGGGTACCGTCATACAAACTGCGGATCCAGTTGCCTTCGATCATGGTGTTTTGGTGTGCGTAAAAATACATGCCATACTTGGTTGTATTAGAAGTACGAGTAGGGCATTCGAGGGTACTGTTTCTTACTGCAGTTCCATCTGTGTAATAGTAGTTATAGACGCCGTAAACATAAAAATCACGAATTGCGCAACCGTCAAAGGTATTGTTCTTTGTTGGGTTTTGATAGTTACTTTCTCCGTAAAGACACACACCAAAATAACCACTGAACATGGTACAATTAACGAAAGCATTGTTGCTTCCACTTACACCATTATAGTAATAGTATTGGCTGCTAGCACTAAAAACAACCGGAATATGGTTAGAGTTAGTAGTGTTAGCAGGTACAGAGAAGGTACAAGAACTAAAGTTATTGTAGTTAGCACCATTTGTAAGTACTAAGTCATACGCATAACTTCCTGTTCCACTCACATTGAGGTTGTTTACAGTGAAATAATCCGCGCCATTTAACAAAATCACCCATGGTTGTAGGGAGTTGCTTGAGCTATATGTGATTAAGTTGCCATTACCATTGATGGTAATCTTGTTGGCAGCAGAAGAACCAGTGATTTGGTTAAATTGTACCTGTTCGTTGTAAGGACCAGAGTTTGTTACAACACTTACCGTTACTGGGCCTGATACACCGTTGGTGTTAACAGCATTTGCAAAGGCGGTGAAGTTCTGGAAATTAGTTCCGCCAGTTGATTGGGCCTGGTTAATGGTGTAGGCTCCACTAAGAGCTTGAGCACCTAACTTCATCGAGACCAAGCTAAGCAGCAGGATGAAGGCTTTGATGGTTTTGTACATTTTATTCATGTTGTGTTAGTTTATATTGAATTGAATAAAGACCCGAGGTTTGTCACCCCGGGTCCTTGGTTTTAGTTCTTGATAACTTTAATTGATTGAGTTGATAAACTTGAACCACTCACAGTGATGTAGTATACACCTGCAGCTAATTCTGACAAACTCAGAGTAGTGAGGTTATCACCAGGGGTAGCGTTCATGATAATGCGACCGGTCATATCTGATACAGTTACATTTTCAACTCCAGAAGTATGTACAATATTCAAATCACCGTTGGTAGGATTTGGATAAACCACGAAGCGGCCATTGCTGAATTCTGTTAAACCAGTACACTCATTGATTGTCAGAGATACAATTGCAGAACCTTCGCAATTGGCAGCACCTACACCTGTTACTGTATAAACAACAGTTCCGGCAGCACCAGCTACGATAGTTACTGGATTGGTTTGTAAGTAATTGTTATTAGCCATCCACTTGTAGTTAGCACCACCAGATGCTGTTAATGTGGTTTGCTCGCCAGAACACATGGTGTAATTACCGGTAACACTAATCGTTGGAGTTGGATTCGGTTGAATTTGGATAACGCCTTGTGCTATACAATTATTTGCATTAGTGCCGTTTACGCTATATGAAGCAGCACCGTTAGCTGTAACAGTAATGGCTGAACCAACACCACCTGTTGTCCAAGTGTAAGTGTTCGCACCTGAAGCAAACAACGAAACAGGTTTACCTTCACACACGTTAGCAGGGTAAGATCCAATAGTAATTACTGGGGCATTCTTAACCGTTAATAGAACAGATGCCGTGCTAGCACAACCTGTAAGGGTACTTGTACCAGTTACGTTGAGCACTGATGTAATTCCAGCAGAAGCACTTACCACTGCGGTTGTTGCACCATTGCTCCAAGCAAAGGTGTTCGCACCTGAAGCTGTTAGTTGCGCTGAAGCATTCGAACAAATAGTCGCAGAAGCTGGAGTAACAGCTACTGAAGGAGCGTTCAATTCACAAGGAATAATTATTGATAAATCATCCCATGTCAAATACTGAGCAGTGCCATTGGCACCTGTTGCGCGAACTGCTACATAGTAGTAACCTGAAGTAGCAACAGTGTAGGTATTCGACAATGACTTGTAAACTGGACTAATAGCTGGACCCGTTTGAGCAATAGTCACTAAACCAGTAGTAGATTGGTTTGGACCAACCATGATGCGTAAATCTGTCCAGTTTGAAGCACCAGTGAAATCAGTTTGGTACCACATTGATGCCGAATAGGTAACGCCAGCATCCATCCATATTTGATTAGTATAGTAGTAACGTGTACCTGCAGACGAGTTATTAAAAGTGGCAAATGAATTACCACTTTTTGGTAATCTGTTTTGAGTGGTTGCGCTGGTATATGTAGCTTGCGTACTACCCATGTTTGGTGCTGACCATGAACAGTTTGGTAAACGGTTAGCTAAACCAATACCCTCAAAATTCTCAAAATATGGAATAGTGCTTTGTGAGGTAGCAGCCATTGTAACTTGAGCAACTGCGATAACACTTCCACCGCCCGGGGCAGTACAAGAGATAACCGCACTAAAGAATGAACCAACCGTTTGGTTAGGAGCTGAATAGGCTAAACCAGTTGCTCCTGAGATAGGCGTCCATGGTCCAACGTTAGAAATTGTGGAATTTTGCCACTGGAAGGTCAAACCATCATCCCCTGCACTCGCGAGTGGAGTAACTTGGAAGTTGGCAGTTTCGCCTGGACAAAGTGCATATGTTGGTCCACTTATACTTAATGTTGGTGTACCTGCACATTGTGGGGTTAAGAATTCAATCGCGCCAATATCAGGTGTCGATTGATTACGAATTTTATTACGTTGGTCAAACATTAAACCAGCGAAGCTAGCAGCATTGTTAATAGCGGTGTTGGTTGGCTTGTAGTCCATACCTCCAGCATTACTGTATGTAGGTGTTACACTAAAACCATTTTGCATACAACCTTGTGATTGCAAAGCACCAAGAGTAGCACCATTACCAGTATAATAACCGAGGAAATTTGAACCCGAACCTGTCACATAACAATCGTTACGGTCGTTAAACAAGTCCGTACCACTTTGACCTGCTCCTGAAAAAAAGCCATAACGGGTACCTGAACCGCCACGAGTTACTGTGATGATATTATTGTAAACACGCGCTTTAGCGTAACCTTGATCACCGTAGTAGTACATTCCATAAAATGCACCACCATAGCTACTAGATTGATAGTCTAAGGAAATCGTGTTATTGTAAATATCACCATCATGATAATAAGACATGATACCATAACAATAACCATCATTGGTCATATCGCTAATAATATTGTTCTTGATATTATTAGGGTAACGACTAGGATATGACAAACCATAATAATAAGAATCTAAATTGTAATCAATTTCGATTCCATACATGTCTGCACCATAGTTAGGAGTAGCCTGGAAAAAATTTCTAAACCAGTTGCCCTCTGCATTAAAGTTTTGAGATGCATAAGAATAAATACCATACTTGTAATAGGAGTGGTTGGTGCGTGTTGGGCACTCAACTGTACAACTTCTTACAGTTGTTCCATCGGTACAATAATAATCATAGAAACTCATTTCATAGAAATCACTGAACAAGCAACCGTTGAAAGTGTTATTTTTCATAGTGCTGGTTGGACTGCTGCCACCATTGAGCATTACGTTCCAATAACCGTTATATAAACCGCAATTATTGAAAGTGTTGAAGCTCCCTGTTGTACCACTGTAGTAATAGTAAACACTACTAGCGCTTAATACAACTGGAATTTGGTAATCATTCGAGTTGTTAGCAGTTACCGAGAAATTACATGAAGAGAAGGTGTTGTAATCACCATTGTTTGTAATACAAACAGCGTAACCATAACTTCCCATCGCATCCACATTCAGATTATTGAATGTGTAGTAATCGGCTCCATTCATCAAAATGGTCCAACCTTGATTAAAGTTGGATGAGCTGAACGTGATTTTGTTGTTGTTACCGTAAATAGTAACCTTGTTAGTAGCTGACAGACCTGTTGCCTGCGTAAATTGCACCTGCTCGTTGTAAGGTCCCGAGTTCGCGACAACCGTCACGTTTACTGGTCCTGATACACCATTTGTGTTGATGGCATTAGCAAAGGCCGTGAAGTTCTGGAAGTTGGTACCTCCTGTTGATTGCGCTTGATTAATGGTGTAGCCACCACTTAGCGCCTGAGACCTGGATTCAAAACCTGCCAGAATAAGGAAGGCAAAGAATAATTTGATCAGATTGTACTTTTTTTTCATGTGTTGAGCGTTGTTTCCTTCAAATTTATAAAATCTATGCAACGATTATACTTTTTTCACAACTTTCTTAATAAAAAGTGAAAAGTAAACGTATTTATACGCTAAAAAGTTCGTTTTAGAGGATTTTATTCCCCACTAGGCATAAAAAAAATCCCGATTTCTTGGGATTCTTTAGCAATTATAAACTATTACGACGCTTTAGTAGTCAAACAAACTTTGCAACGCTTCTTTCACCTTTACTGCATTTGGTAACATGGTTGATTCAAGCGTAGCATTTAGTGGAATCGCAGGTAAGTTTTCAGCCCCAACTACTACTATTGGCGCGTCAAGTTGTTTAAAGGTTAACTGCGTCAATCGTGACGCAATTGACTGTGCAAATCCATTGTTTACAGGCTCTTCAGTGAGAATCATGGCTTTGCCGTGTTTTTTGATTGAATGCTCTAGCAAGGACTCATCGAGAGGGAAAATGGTTCTTAAATCAATTATTTCGACTTGACCTTCAAATGACAAAGCAGCTGCTTTAGCCCAGTATACTCCCATTCCATATGTAATAATAACAACGGATTTACCTGCAGTAACGGACTCATCTCGTGCCTCTAGCACTACCCTACCCTTTCCAAGTGGAATGATATAGTCTTCATCAGGCTCAATCGTTTTTGCATCTTCCGTGCCCTTGATTTTACTCCAATATAATCCTTTATGTTCTAGAATAACTACAGGATTAGGGTCGTAATACGCTGCCTTCATAAGGCCCTTTAAATCTGCACCAGTGCTTGGATAAACAATTTTTATCCCTCTAATATTGGCAAGCACGCTTTCAACACTGCTTGAGTGATAAGGACCGCCGCTTCCGTAAGCTCCGATCGGCACTCTCAAAATCATACTTACAGGCCATTTGCCATTGGTGAGATAACAACTTCTACTGACCTCAGTAAAAAGCTGATTAAGTCCTGGCCAGATATAATCAGCGAATTGCACTTCAACAATTGGTTTTAATCCAACTGCACTCATGCCAACCGTGCTACCAACGATGAATGCCTCTTGAATAGGCGTGTTGAAAACACGGTGATCACCGAACTTTTGAGCAAGCGTTGCCGCTTCTCTGAAAACACCTCCGAGTCGTGCCCCTACATCTTGTCCGTATAATAAACATTCAGGGTGTTTTTGCATTAACTCTCTGATAGCAAATAGCGCGCTATCCACCATCACTGTTGGGAGCCGACCTGCAGGCTTACGTTCCCCCTTTTCTTCAATTATAGGAGTTGGTGCAAATTCATGGGTAAATAAATCAGCGGGACTAGGATCTTCTGCTTTTAAAGCTTTATCGTAATCTTGTTGGACAAGAGTCTCTGCTTGTTCTTCGATAACTTGGATTTCTTCAGCTGAAATACCTGCAATAATCAATTGATTTCTCAACCTTGGCAATGGATCCCTTTTAGCCGCTTCTTCTAAATCGTGACGGTACCATTCTTTTCTTACACCACTCGTGTGGTGATTCAACAAAGGTACCTTTGCGTGTAACAACACAGGTCTTCTTTCCTGGCGTACGATATCGAGACATTCTTTAACCGTATTGAAGGACAATACAAAGTCTGTGCCGTCAATTGTTCTTACTTCTAGTCCTTTAAAGCCTTTAGCATATTCACTTACATCTTGGGCTCGGATTTCTGAAGCATGAGCACTGATATCCCATTCGTTATCTTGAACTAAGTAAAGAATCGGTAATTGCTTAAGAACCGCCATTTGAAAAGCCTCTGCCACTTCACCCTCAGTGCAGCTTGCATCCCCAAGTGAGCAAACCGAAATTGCCCCTTCTTCGCCCTGCTTAACTAAGCCAGCTTTTTCAAGGTATTGTAATCCCATTGCAATACCCGTCGAGGGAATAGCTTGCATACCTGTTGCACTGGACTGATGGGGGATTTTAGGCATATCATCCCTCCTCAAACTTGGGTGTGAATAATAGGTTCGACCACCTGAGAAAGGATCATCCCTTTTTGCAAGAAGTTGCAACATCAATTCGTAAGGTTGCATACCGATAGCAAGCAAAATACTATCATCACGGTAGTAGGCACTTAAAAAATCCTTCGCTTCCAATTGCAATCCCACAGCCAACTGTATCGCTTCATGACCACGACTTGTTGCATGAACGTATTTAGCTGTAATTTCTTTATTGGCCTCATAGAGCTGTGTTAATGCTCTGGCTGTGCACATCAATTGATACGCTTTCTTAAGCGTTTCTAGTGGAATTTTTGTCTTAAGCGCTGTAACCATTTCCATACTTTCTTTCTTCACCAGTCAAGGAAGTCATAAAATTAAGCTTTTCCATTTTAACCTCACAGGTATTAACAGGAGACTGTAAGTAACTACAAGTGTACCAATGTGTTCGGACGATACAAGGGTACTACCTTTAAGGAGTTGAGACATGTACTTGTAATATTAGTTGTAACACTGATTTCGTGCCGGACGCATAAACAGGAGGTCACAGGCGTTGTAAAAAACCCGACCAAGCCTACTGAGCATGCGCCGGCGCAGAAATCAGCGAATTGGCATGATCAAATTGGGATAACCGCGACCCAGGCATCCCACCATAAGCTATATCGGTTTATAGATGAATGGTATGGCGTTCCTTACCAATATGGGGGCTGCAAGAAAACAGGCGTTGACTGTAGTTGTTTTGTCGACCTTCTCTCTGATCAAGTCTACGGAAAGAAATTAGCCAGAACCGCTGATGAAATGTTTAAACAAAGCCAACTTATTGAATTAAAGGATGCCAAGGAGGGTGATTTGTTTTTCTTTCGTATCAATGGTAAAACCATTTCACATGTTGGAGTTTGTGTAAAAGGAACGTGGTTTGTGCATGCAAGTACGAGCAAGGGCGTAATGATAAATAGTTTAAATGAAGCTTATTATAAAAAATATTTCTACTGTGCAGGGAGGTTCATATCATGATTGAAGGATTAAGGGCAGGTATCCCCGCTCGATTAAAAATGATGCGTCCTATACTAACACTAGGCACAATTGTCATGTTACTCACGAGCTACCCTTTGTGGATAGGTAACAATGAGTTTCCTCGCGCCATTTCAGAACAATTTCACCCCTTACAGTCCAATGTAGAATTGGCACTGTTTATAGCATCTATGCTATTTTTAGCAGCGTCTTTGATAATCAAATATACCCGCTTACTGTTAGGCGCAGGATTAGTATTACTCCTAATTCTCTGCATTAATGATTACAATAGAATACAGCCTTGGTTACTATGTACTGGAAGTTTACTAATTCCCTTTTTATTATATAATGGGCGCGTTGACGATGCTAACCGCTATACCGCTTATTTCATTTCACTTCAATTGATTTTAGCTTCCCTCTATTTTGTGAATGGTTTTTATCTGTTAATGACTAATGGCGTAAGCACCTATGAAGTATTAGCACCAATAGAATCTATCGCTAGTGAACGACAAATGGCCTTTATTTTACGTCTTTCTTCTACACTTCCCTACATTTTAATGCTAAATGCCATTTTATTGTTAATACCCTCTATTCGTTATCTTTCAGTAACCTTTAGTATTGTACTTAATCTATCACTTGGTGTTTTTATTTTCGCTGGCCAACTGCACAATCCTTCACTAGCCGTATTTAATTTATTTCTGATTCCTTTGTTACTTCTTGCATTTTCAGGACAAACCCGTGAACGGTACTTTTCCCCCGCATACCTCTTGCGATTTCCATTGTTTTACGTTGTTTTAATTGGATTCTTGATTTTCCCTGTTATCCGCGTCATTAATGGACAAATTGCTTTTTCTCCCGTATTGAATAAAGGCACGCATGAAGTTGTTACCCTGCCAGTTGAAATGCACCCCACTCTAAGCAACTACCAAAAAGCATTTTGTAAAATTGATGAGTACCAATGCGCTTTGGATTTAACGAGTTGGTTCAGGCATGAAAAAACGGGTGAACCCCAAGTCCTTGACCTCCCATCAACAAGTCAGCAAGAAAACACCACTGCATCTGGGACTATTAAAAACAATTTAAGACTTCCTGAGGTAAGCATTTCAGAATAAGGTATAGGATTGTATCTTTGTGCTTATTAAATCGTATGAATAAACTATTAGCTGCTCTGACGGGGATATTAACCATTGTTGTGATTGTCCTCCTCATGAAATTATACAACACCCCTACTACAACTGAAGATAATTCTAAATCGGAACAGGCAACTGAAGCGGAGGCAAAAAAGGAAACAGCGTTACCGCCTATGCCTTCTAGCCAACCAACAGGTAAAATCGTTTATGTTGATATTGATCAACTGAATGAGCAAAGCATTGAGGTGGGTGATTTGGTTCGAGACGCCAAACGAAAAAAAGAAGCTATAGAGGCATCAATGGAAAAGCTTCAAAACGATTACCAGCGTAAAATACAAGATTATCAAGCCGCAGCGAAAGCTGGAATTGCACCTGCAAGTGAATTGCAAGCCACTGAACGGGAAATTTTGCGCATGGAAAAAGAAGCTTCCGATAAACAAATGCAAATGGATAATTTGAGCATTGAGATTAATGACAAAAATGCTCAGTTTCAAAAAAACGTTAAGGCATTTTTACAAAAGTGGAACAATGGCCGTTACGACTTTATTCTTTCATACAGTGAAGTTGTGCCAAGTATGTTAATTGGCAATAGTACATTGGATGTAACAAACGAAGTCATTGAGGAACTTAACAAAGATTATAAAGCAAAAAAAGGACGTAAGTAATGGGATTGCACGAGAAGATAAAATCAGTTGAAGAGTTTCATACCGTGTTTCAAATAGGCAATGCTGAACAGATGGCCTTATTAGACGAACGAGGTTACATGCTTCGTTACAACCTCATGAAGGAGGAAAATGAAGAATACCTCGAGGCTTGTCAAAGAGGCGATATGGTAGAAATTGCTGATGCTTTAGGCGATCAACTTTATATTTTGTTTGGAACCATTCTCAAACATGGACTTCAGCATAAAATTGAAGAAGTTTATGACGAAATACACCGAAGTAACATGAGTAAGTTAGATAGTGAGGGCCTTCCAATTTTCAGAGAGGATGGTAAAATTCTTAAATCGGAACATTATTTCAAGCCCGACATCAAGTCTATTCTTGAGCGTTAATTACCTTACGATTTTTTCAATAAACCAACTTGCAACCTGAGGTTTTACAGCGATTGTAAAAACCAATCCAAAAAGTGCGCCCCATAGATGGGCTTCGTGGCTAATATTGTCATTGAATTTCCCTTTCTTTTTCAAATTGATTAACCACAAGCTAATCACAATCATCAATACCCCAAACATCCAGGCGCGCATATTGATAAAAAGGAAAATAATCTTGCTTGTTGGACTGACCAAGATATAGCTAAACACGATGGCGGAAATAGCTCCACTGGCGCCAAGACTCGTGTAGGATGGATTATTTCTATGTTGAAAATAAATGATACCACTAGCGGCGTAGATGCCACCAGTAAACAAAAGAATGTACAATACTCTTCCAATTTTTGGATCGAAAAAACGTAGGTCGCCAAAGAAGTTTTCTTCAAGATGTATCCCAAAGGAATAGAGCGCCAAGAGGTTAAAAAGAAGATGTACAAAGTCGCCATGAATGAAAGCATGGGTAAGAAACCGATCATGTTCTTTATTGTACTTTATGGAATAGGGATGAAAAATAAAGCGACCTAGTACGCGTTTGTCGAAGAAGGCAAGAAGCGAGACAAGAGCTATTAGCGCAATAAAAGTATAGGTGATCATATTAATTTGGTATCATCTGTGATGCGTTCGGTATGATCGTGTAGAAAGTGTGCAATCAGCTTATGTCCAAGATAAATCAAGGGTATGAGCGCTATTGCAACCAACATTTTAAATAAATACCCAGCGGCCGCTCGCTCGAGCCATTGAGCAACGGTCCAACTACCTGGCAATACAAATGCGATGTACTGCACGAGAAAGGTATCTAGTATCTGGCTCACTAGTGTACTACCAGTGGCTCTTAGCCATATCATTTTTCCATTTGTTAGGTTTCTGAAAATCCAGAAAACATAAACATCGGTTAATTGAGAAACAAAGAAGGCAATTATGCTGCCAACAATTATCCATTGACTTTGGCCAAATACCTGATGAAAAGCAACGTCGGAAACGGGACTACCCTGAATGGCTGGGAAATTAATAGCTGCTGAAAGAAGAAGAAAGGTGTAAGCAATTAAACCAACCGTTATGTAGGTTAAACGCCGAACGCCTTTTCGACCGTAATGCTCATTAATCAAATCGGTCATTACAAAAACAAATGGCCAAAGTATGATACCAACACTTTGTGTAAAAATCCCGAAGAAATTGATGATTTTTCCGCCAATCAATTCTGCTACAATGGCATTGGTAACAAATAAACCCGCCATAACCAAGAACACTACATCTCTTCTTTTAGACAGGTCCATTACTTACCGAAAATATAAAAGATGAGTAAGCATAAGGTCGCCGAAATGAGAACATTCAACAATGCCCACAGCGGTAGCCCATTACGTATCAATTCGAAGGTTTCGAATGAAAAAGTGGAAAAAGTACTTAATCCACCACAAAACCCGGTTATAATAAAAAGTCGTTGCCATTCTACTATGGGCTTATGATTGAAGCCAATCAAGGTGGCAGCAAAGAGCAGGCATGCGAGCATATTAGCTGCAAGGGTAGCAAGGGGCAATTGAAAATTGAACCTAGAAAAGCCGATTCCGATAAAAAAACGAACAATGCAACCAAGGCCTCCTCCTAAAAAAACTGCGATTGATTGCATCAACGTACTCATGATTTGGCGATAAAAATAGTTACACGGCGGTTAGTCCTTTTCAATGCTTCATCACAAGGGTGTTTAGAGTCGCAAATAACCGCCGGTTCAGCAGCTTGAACCCCTGTTACACGCACAAAACGACTACTCGGTATTCCATTCTCCTGCAGATACAAACTAACTGCCTCAGCCCTTTGTAAAGATAGGGCGGTAACTAAATCTTCGCCTGAACTTGCATCACAATGTCCCTTTATCAATATTTTATATGAAGGATGCGCTTGTAAGAATTTAACGAGTGTCTTCAATGATTCTGCTGTCCCGGCATCAATGTGCGTGTTTTTATACCCAAACAAAAGCGGCTGGAGAGACAAGCCTTCATTTTTAAATTCACTAGCTGGCATCAAGTTATCAGTTGCATTTGTATTCGATGCATTTCTAACGCCATTTGGTGTATACTCATTTGGCAATAGCTTTTTTTCAATTTGAATTGAAAGCGGATCCACGCAAGAATCATTGGTTGCTACAATAGTCGTAGTAATCAAATGGCGCATATTTGGATTCAGGGAAAGCACAATCGAACTAGCTCTATTATCTAGGAATTTACCATCTACATTCCACGTATAATAGATAGGGGTATAACCTAATGGAAGCACCGCATTAATGGAGACCATATCACCTTTAGCTGTGTGATTTATTAATGCGCCAGGTACGTTCATGGCAACCAATTTTGTACTCTTCAAATCATTAAAGCGATAAATATCCATGTCACCATGTCCCCCGAATCTACCGGAAGCAAAAAAACCGGACCGACCTGTACTATCAAGTACAAAAAAGATGTCATGAGCTGGCGAGTTATAAGGTCGTCCCATGTTTTGAGGTTCAGCCCACCCCTTCACATTAGCATAGGTTTTGTAGATATCATAGCCGCCAAACCCTTCATGTCCATTACTAGAAAAATAAAGCGTTTTACCGTCTGCTGATAAAAAAGGAGCATCTTCGTCCCAAGCTGTGTTGACGTCGGGTCCCAAGTTTTTTGCTTCTCCCCAAGTACCATCACTTTTCCTTTCGGTGAAGTAAAGATCGCATCCACCAACACCTCCAGCCATATCGCTGCTAAAGTAAATGGTTTTGTGGTCTTTTGTTATATAGGCATGGCTAAGGTTCATCTTTTTACCTTCCTTCATAATTATCAATTCTTGATAACTTGATTTTGCACTTTGTTGATTAAAGGTCATTTCATAAATGTGCCCTTTTCTAAATGTCAATAATTCTTGTCCATCTTGACTAACAGAAACAACTGACTCGCCATTGTTGTACCCACTCAGTCCACCTGTTTTAGTATGAATAATTCTTACTGGTGTATAACGATTTGAACTTAATTGAGAAATATAGATGGCTTCCTGATAGCGCCCATCATGATAACTAACCTTCTCCTGTTTATCATCTTTACGCTTTGACGTAAAATAAAGTTCATTGCCACGCAAAAGAGGAACATATTCGGGCATTGAGGAATTGACCATTGGCCCAGCATTGGTAACAATTATATCCGTTAGTTCAGGGTCCTTACTGTGTTCCAGTGCGTAATTACAATCATCTTTTCTCTTTTGTAGTTCATTTTGAAGATTACTTTCCTTTTCAAAATCCACAACCCCTTTCATACGGTTGTAAAATGCTAACGCTTTTTGGTATTGACCTTCGTATTGGTAAATTTTTCCCAGAGCGTAAATCACATCATAAGCTGTATCTTTTTGATTCACTCTTAGAGCTCGCTGTAGATACGGTTCGGCTTCTTCGTAGCGGCTCATCCATTCTGTGTACATAATTCCCAAGCCTAAATTCGCTTTATAATGGAGGGAATCTTTGTTAACAGCCTTCAAGAAGTAGCCTTCAGCAGCACTGTAGTTGCCTTTATCAATTTTGAACTCTGCTAAACGACTATAAATGCGCGCCATGCTGCACGAATTCAGAATAAGAATTAGCACAAATAACGCGGCTAAATAATACGATGGTTTTAGCTTTAATTGCTTCAACGGTGACATTTCTTTTGCACTAGGGGTAAACTACTAAAATACTGCTTTATTGGCGATTTATGGCAAAAAAGTCCAAAATCTAAGACATTTCTCATCACCTATATTTATATGAAGAAAAACGGCTTAAACGGGGCTTATTTAATGGCACATTGGTTGGTAGTAACGATGGTTAATTTATATTCCTTCAATGCACCACTCGAGCTGCTGTTGTACGACCTTTCTTCTGTTACGGTTGTGCTTGTGCAACTTTTAATACGATCATCGCTTTTGCGTATGGATGGATAAACTGTAGAAGTAGTAACGGTAGGGATGGGTGTTTGGCTAAAATTGGGCTCAGATGAAAGCGTGTTGACTGATTTAGAACAGGTGCAGGTGCGATCTTTTTTACAACCAACCGTAACAATAGAAACCATAAATAGGAGAATGCGAATACCCATAGTCAAATTTACAAAAATGCGCTGAAAAGTCCTTAAGCAGTATTGATTAAACTAATTCAACTGATTTAAACGTTTCTTTTGAGAAAGGCCTAGACCTTTGATTATCTTTGTTTTTCTGAAAAAATTGCTTTATATCTTATTTCTGCCATTTTTTGCTTTGGCACAATTTCCTGGACCGGCAGGACAACCTGGTAGTACCGCCATTTCTAAAAACGATCCTAGCATCATTGGCTGGTGCAATAATTGCGTTCTAAATAGGGGGGCTCAAAATTGTGCCGTTTCCGGATCACCCTTAGCAAGCACTGGTGATGCGTCGGCTGTTATTGGTGCAGCGCAAGAGAATGGCGTCGTCAGTTTGGGAGATGGGGGAATGGCAACTTGTTATTTTTCTGTAGCCATAACAAATGGTGCTGGATACGATTTTGCCATATTCGAAAACGCCTTTAATGACTCCTATCTTGAATTCGCTTTTGTAGAGGTAAGTAGCGATGGCGTTAATTTTTTTCGCTTTCCCAATCAAAGTGTTCAGGACACACTAATTCAAATTGGTCCCTATGACACTTGTGACACGAAGAAAGTAAATCAACTTGCCGGTAAATACCGTAGTGGTTTTGGAACACCTTTTGATTTAGACCTTTTAAAAGGGCAGTCAGGTCTTGATGTAAATTACATCGTGTGTGTTCGTGTTGTTGACGTGATTGGAAGCATAGACCCCAAATATGGCCAACGTGACTCCTATGGCCATTTAATCAATGATCCATGGCCAACCGATTTTGCTTCCTCTGGATTTGATTTAGATGCAGTAGGAATAATGCATGCCATTCCATTGGGACTAACTAATCACTCCTCTTCTGAAATAATATTTCCAACGGTGGTACACGTTAATGAATCCATGTTCTTATCCCCTATCAATACACGAGTTTGGTTGATGGACACAGGTGGCCGAATTGTGGCAATAATAGAAAATGAAAGCGAGCCAATCCAACTATTTACCCCCGGCGTGTATATCCTTACCGATGGCACTCATCGAAAAAAAATAATAGCCATAGCCAATTAATCTTTTTCCAGATTTAGTTTATAAATAAAGGCCTGGTGATTATCGTTCAAAGGATTTAGAAAGTGCAATGTTTTATCAATTAAACTCGGTTCTATTGTTGTAACGTAACTTAATTGAGGGAATCGCTTTTTCAAAGAATCCACTCTGGATTCTATGTTCTCTGCTTGCCAGAATATAACATAAGCAGGTCGTTCCCTTTTAGGTAGTTCATTAATACCCCTTAATGCAGAATCAGCTGTGAAGGTTTTATTTATACCAATTGTAAAGGAGTAGCGACCAACATAGTACATAGGGGGGATAAGTACATCGTTCTCTTTGTTGCTATCTTCGAGCATAAACCGCGCCTCACGATCATTTTCATAAAACCAAGTCATTGCCTCCACCCGGTGCCGTTTGCTATAGGACACCGATAATACAGACAGTAATATCAAATTGAGCGTTACAACTGTTATTTTACAAACCCGAAAAAGGCTTCTATTAATTTTACTGTAATATTTCCAATATAAAATAAACATTCCCTCAGTTCCAGAAATAATTATCAGGGGTAGAACGGTCATGATGAATCGTTCCTGTTTATTTGGGAAATACATATGAAAGGCAAGGTATAGTAACGTCGGCCAAAATATTAACGGTGATTTTCGCCAAGTGATAAAATAGCCTGCAAAAAGCAAAAGGCTTAATGGGGGTATTAATAGCCCAAGGATTAAATCAGGATACATGTGCCAAACATCTACCCCATAGTTAGTAGCATTATCCAGATTATATTGAACATACGCTTGAAATTCAGCAAAAGGCCGATGCCAAAGCACCATATCGACCACTACTTGCGTAAAAAATAGCACAATCAAAAACCCACCAGTTAGCGCCATTATGTTTTTAAAAGACGTCCGTTGAACTAATAACGCTATCCCAATTCCAGCAGTAATAAAAGTTGTTTGAAAACGCACTGAAAAAGCAAATCCTAACCAGAGACCAGCATAAATGAATCGTTTGGCCAATTTATCCTGTTGCATTAATTGCCAGATAGCTGCCAAGATAGCAGGCACACAGACAAATTCAACTAGATTACGAACACTAATAAATGGCATGAACCAAAAAAAAGTCAGAAAAATACCGGCATACCATGCAACCCGTTTGCCCGATGTTTTTTCTACAATTTTATATCCATAATAGATTATTAATAACGACCATAAGGCATGGAGAAAGCGGATCAATGTCATTCTTGATTGTGGGTCGTGCCAACCGATGAAATTCAAGAACGAAAACAGATAATAATGCAATCCAATGTAAAAAAGTGCATGACCCTGAGGTTCCTGATTTGGGTAGCGTTCTGAAGGAAACCAGTTATTCATTAAACCATCGGCCCAACAAGACGATGTTTCGATGATGAGAAAGTGATCATCACTCCATCCAAAACCTTTACTAAAAAAGACAGAAACTAGGCGAATGAGGAACCCAAGAATCAACAATTGTTGCAAGGGGGTGAACTTGGTTTTATATTGATTGATGAGGAACTTCATTTCTGTGCTGTTTTATAAAAATAAAGCGCTACGAAGGAAAAAACAATATTGGGAATCCAGACACCTAGTAAAGTTGATGAGAATCCAGTAGTGGCTATTGTTGTGAAAACATACATCAACATAATATAGATGCAGCTTAGAAATAATCCTAGGGCAATTTGTAAACCAACTCCTCCTCTCACTTTTTTTGAAGATACACAAACAGCTATTATAGTAAGGATGAAGGTAGCAAATGGGAAGGAAGTCCTTTTATACATTTCAACTTCAAATTTTGGGATTAAGTTAGAGCCTCTTTGTTTTTCTTGTTGTATGAAATTGCTTAACTGAAAATACGTCATGGCTTCGATTTTGCTTTCGTAACGCCACATATCCGCAGGAGCAAAATCAATCTTTACCGGCAACATAGAATACTCTTTATGAATTTGGCTGTAAATGGGCTTTCTATTTTGAAGTGTATCGAGTCGATCTTGCGCTATTAATCGGCGTTCTTTAACATTATTAAAATTCCATACGGCATTGACCGAATCCCAAACCATATAATCAGCTGTGAGGAAATAAACTTGTTTATTTTTTACAATCTCTTCAATGCTGACACGGTACCCTGTTTTAAGCTTGTTTTCGTAGCTTTCGATAAACAAGATTTTATTTGGCCCTACCTTTCGTAACATGTTATGGGCATCGGTGTTGTAATTATTATTGATCCACTTATCCTCAAATCCAATTTTAACTTTAAACGCTTTAGGGAAAATAAAATGGTTCAGTACAAGCGAAGAAAATGCCAAGATGAATGCCCCAATAAGATAGGGACGCAGCATCCTACCGAAGCTAGTACCACTGCAAAGTATGGCAATGAATTCACTTTGAGTAGCCATTCGGGATGTAAAGAAAATTACAGCGATAAACGTGAACAATGGACTGAACAGGTTTCCATAATAGGGAATAAACATCAAGTAATAATCAAAGACAATCTCACTCAAGGGAATATCCTTGGTAGTAAATGTTGGCATTTTGTCTTTGATATCGAATACAATAAAAATCAATAGAATTAAAGCTATCGAGAAGAAGAACGTTTTCATGAACTTCCCAAGGATATATCTATCAATTTTTGTGAGCATTATAATTTTTGAGCCAACTTTTTAACCATACTATTTTTCCAACTCATAAACGTCCCGTCGATAATATGTTGTCTGGCCTCTTTCATTAACCAAATGAAGAAGGCTAGATTGTGTACCGAGGCTATTTGAGCTGCTAATATTTCATTACAAACAACCAGATGACGTAGGTAAGCCTTGGTGTATTGTGAGTCAACAAATGACGGTCCGTTTGGGTCTATGACTGTAAAATCGTCCTTCCATTTTTCATTCCGAATATTAATGATGCCTTCACTTGTATAGAGCAATCCATGCCTTGCATTTCTAGTTGGCAACACACAATCAAACATATCTACACCAAGGGCTATATTTTCAAGCAAGTTGACAGGTGTACCCACACCCATAAGGTAACGAGGTTTGTCTTTAGGCAAAATAGCGTTTACCAGTGCTGTCATAGCGTACATTTCTTCTGCCGGCTCCCCCACGCTCAATCCGCCGATGGCATTACCTTCAGCCCCGACTTGAGCTATAAATTCAGCGCTGCGTTTTCTAAGTTCAGGATAAACACTCCCCTGAACGATAGGAAATAGGCTTTGATTATAACCATACCAAGGATCCGTTTCGTTAAAACGAGAAACACAACGTTTAAGCCATTGATGGGTCAATTCCATAGAGATCGTAGCTTCCTTCACCGTAGCAGGATAGGGAGTGCATTCATCGAAAGCCATGATGATATCTGCTCCAATAATTCGTTGAATGTCCATTACATTTTCTGGAGTAAAAAAATGTTTACTTCCATCAATGTGACTTTTAAAAGTAGCTCCTTCGGCATTCAGTTTTCTTTGTGCGGCCAACGAGAAAATTTGATAACCGCCACTGTCGGTTAATATGGGGCGATCCCAACCATTGAATTTATGCAAACCACCGGCTGATTTGAGAACAGAGGTCCCCGGCCGCAAGTACAAATGGTAAGTATTACCAAGAATAATGCTTGCATCGATATCCTCTTTCAATTCTCGTTGATGCACCGCCTTAACAGTACCTGCTGTACCAACCGGCATAAAAACAGGTGTTTGTATACTACCGTGGTCTGTTTCTATTACCCCTGCTCGTGCGGCAGATGCGGGATCATTATGCTGTAATGTAAACTTCACTAATAACTGTTTTGAGGAATATTGAATGAATGAAGTAAATACTCAGGTAATTCTGTCATTTCATTCAGTATTTTATCTGCAATGGCAAATTTATCCTTTTGTAGCGCTTGGTGGTCGGGCACTGCAACAACTTTCATACCTGCCGCCTTGCCAGCGATGACCCCATTTACTGAATCTTCCACCACCAAGCACCGTTGAGGCGCTACACCCAACAAAGCGGCACATTCTAAAAACACCATAGGATGTGGTTTTGCATGCTCCATTTTCTCAGCAGAAACCACAGCATCAAATAAATCTCGCGCCTGAAGTTTATCCAACACCTTGTCCATCAATACAATGGAAGACGATGTGGCCAACCCTGTTGGAAGGCCTGCCCTTCTGGCTAGTTTAAGCGATTCAAGGGCACCAGGCATGGCGGCTCCAGTGGTATCAATAAGCTCTAAAAGTCGGTCGATAATCACTTTTTCAACTAAGACAGGATTAGCAGGGCTTTTCGTCTTTGATAGCCACGTGTCAATAACCCCATCTATGCGTTTACCAACGGTTAAACGGCAATCTTGTTCTGTGAGTATGATGTTAAATTCTGCAAAGCCGGATATCATCGCTTGCCGCCAAAGCGGTTCGCTATCGATTAATACCCCGTCCATGTCCAGAATCAATGCTTGTACAACATCCATTGTTAATATTTTCCTTCAGAATTGCAAAGATATTTTTATTTGAACTACCCTGCCCGATAACTTTGCATCCATGCTCTATCCTGAGTTCAAACATATCGGAATACCTGAAATAATATGCATAACCGGCATTATCGGATTGTGTTTAGTTACCATCAATTACCTGTTACATTACCTCCCCTTTTCTAGGTTTAAATCAACTCACCTGGCTAAAAATGACAAAAAAATTCCAATAAGTGTTGTCATTTGTGCCAAAAATGAGGACGACAAGTTGACCGAATTTTTACCAAAGGTACTTACTCAGGAGTATCCAGAATTTGAAGTCATAGTGGTAAATGATTGTAGTTGGGACAATACGGAGACCGTGATTGATGAATTTGCAGCCATTTTCCCGAATCTGAGAAAGGCCAATATCAAGGAAGATCCATACTATAAACACGGAAAGAAATTTGCCATGTTAGTCGGAATTAAAGCAGCTCGTTATGAAAACTTGGTGTTTACAGATGCAGATTGCTATCCCACCAGCAGTTTATGGTTAGAGGAAATGGCCGCTGGGTTTGCAGAAGGTCAAGAAATTGTGCTTGGTTACGGCGGTTATGAGAAACATAAGGGTATGTTAAATAAACTTATCCGGTTTGATACAGCCAATATTGCAGCTGGCTATTTTACGGCAGCCATTCGTAAAAAAGCCTATATGGGTATTGGACGAAATTTAGCTTATACCAAATCACTTTTCTTTGCGAATAAAGGTTTTTCAAGTCATTACCACATCCAATCTGGTGACGATGACTTGTTTGTCAACGAAGCTTCAACGAGTACTAATACCAACATATGCGTTACTGCTGGCGCTTCAACGCTATCTGTACCTGAAAAGACTTTTAGGAATTGGCGTTTACAAAAGGCGAGACATTTAACAACAGCGGGCCACTATCGATCGAATGATTTAGCCAGACTTTTCTTTAACTATTTCTCCCTTTATTTTTTTCATATCAGTCTGGTTTTGCAGTTGGTTCGACTGGAAACCTTGGTGATATTCCCTGCCCTGCTCGTAACGAAGGGGTTGATACAAATTCTGATTTTCAATAAAGGGTTTAAAAAACTACAAGAAAAAGACTTAGTACTGATTAGCCCCCTTCTAGAAATACTGTTATTATTTATCTATCCTGTTTTTCAGATTTCTAAAATCACAGAAAAAAAGCAAAAGTGGAACCATTAGATCCAGATAAAGAACAAAAACTTACCACAAAGGCTGTCTATGATTACAGGTTAGTGCGGCTCGCTGTTGATCAAGGCGATCAAAAGGCCTATGCCGAACTCATGCAGCGTTATCGTGAAAGCGTGTTCTTTACAATGCTTAAAATGTGTAATAATCGTGATGATGCAGATGATTTAACCATTGAGGCATTTGGCAGGGCGTTCAAGAAGTTGGATCAATATAGTCCAGATTACGCATTTAGTACTTGGCTTTTCAAAATTGCGAGTAATAATGCGATTGACTTTTTGAGAAAAAAGAAGATAAAAATTCAGGTGCCTATCGACAATAAATCAGAAGGCTATGAAGTTACCGATGCTTCTTCCCTCATTAAAGCCAGTGACCCTGATCCGGAAGAAACTTTTATTCGGAAACAAAAAATAGAAAAAATTAGAACGTTGGTTGACAATCTTAAACCAAAGTACAGAGAAATGATTGAGTTATTTTATTTTCAGGAATTAAGTCATGAAGAAATTGCAACCCGTTTAAATCTTCCTATCGGAACTATAAAGGCACAACTATTTAGAGCTAGGGACTTATTATTCACAGCCCTTCAAGGGAATAAGGAAAAACTGTGACGAATCCCATTTATAACTACTTCACGGAACTGTCTTCAACACAAACAAGACAATTTGATCAATTATTAGAATTGTATACTGAATGGAATGCCAAAATCAATGTCATTTCAAGAAAGGATATTGATTTGTTGTATGAACGCCATGTTTTACATTCTCTTGGCATTGCTAAGGTAATGCCATTTGCGCCAGGCACTAGTGTATTAGACGTTGGCACAGGGGGTGGATTTCCGGGGTTGCCGCTTGCCATACTTTTCCCTGAAACCGAATTCGTTTTGTGCGATAGCATTCATAAAAAGATAAAAGTTGTGGAGGCTGTTGCTACTGCAATTGGGCTAAAAAATGTTACAGCCATACATGCTCGAGTAGAAGATGTTAAGCAGCAGTTTGACTTCATAGTCAGTCGTGCCGTTACTGAATTCCCAGTGTTTTACAATTGGGTTCGAAACAAAGTTCACCGTGACCAGCGAAATCCCTTAAAGAATGGAATACTTTACCTCAAAGGAGGCGATTTACAAGAGGAGTTTGGTTCCTTTTATGATAAGGCAACATTTTATAATTTATCGGATTTCTTCCAAGAAGAATTCTTTGAAACAAAGAAAGTAGTTTACTTTCCGTTAACCTGATACCTTCACACTATCGAAAATGTGTGAAAGCATTTTCTTGGCTTTTTCATCAAACGTTAATCCCCTTCTCTCCCATACCTTTTCAGCTGTTTCAAATAGCTTTTCTAATTTATATTCAGAGATATCACCTTCGTTACACCAAGAAAAATCAGGTATAAACGTTGGAGGAAATCCACCACCGAAAATGTTGCAACCTACCCCAACTACCGTTCCAGTATTAAACATGGTATTGATGCCCGATTTGGAGTGATCACCCATGATCAAGCCACAGAACTGCAAACCCGTATCAAGTAATTTGCCTGTGTTATAATCATGGATTTTAACTGTCGCATAATTGTTTTTTAAGTTAGAACAGTTGGTGTCTGCACCAAGGTTGCACCACTCACCGATAACACTGTTTCCAATAAAGCCATCATGCGCTTTGTTGCTATAACCGAAGAAAACACTATTATTCACTTCCCCACCAACCTTACAATGTGGGCCAATAGTAGTTGGTCCATATATTTTAGTCGCTAATTTTAATGCACTATGTTCTCCTAGAGCAAACGGGCCGCGCACAACGCTTCCTTCCATTACTTCGGAATCGGTCCCAAGGTAAATACAACCTGCGTGTGTATTCAATATAGCACATTCAATTATGGCGCCTTTTTCAATAAATACTTTTGACCTCTCACCAATAACTTGCACCGAATCAGGAATAACTTCAGAAGTTCGCCCCTTGGTAAGTAACACGAAATCCGACTCCAATTCTTCGCCATTCTTTTTAAAAATATCCCAAGGTCTATTCAGTGATGATGCCACTGCATTGAAATGTATTGATTGACACGCTTCGATTGAGCTATTTGCAGATAAGCAAAAGGCAACAACTGAATTATTGTACACTAATTTCTCATCAACTTTTAGTTGCTTGATAGCTGCGACTAATTGATCGTTTGGAAGCCAATTGGAAACAATATAAAGCGTCTCATTCTGGATTGTTAAATCGTAACCATGCTGCAAATAATCTATGGTCTTAATCGAAATTTTCGATTCAAAATAAGTCTGCCATTTTTCTGAAATGGTCAATATTCCAACCCGGATACCAGCTACACTTTTTGTCCAGCTAAGCGGCTTTAATTGATTCCATACCTGAGAATCATCAACAAGTACTACGTTCATTTTCTCTTCCTTGTCCGTTTTATGAATTTGAACTCCGTACGACGGTTAATTTTATGTTCTTCGTCGGTACAATTGACACCATCGACACAATGATTCAACACCTTAGCTTCACCATAACAGTGTGGCGAAAGCAGGTTCGGGTTAACACCTTTTTTAATCAAATAGTTCACGATTGCCTGTGCTCTTTTACATGAGAGGCCCAAGTTAAAACGCGAACTAGATTGCGCATCCGTATGCGAACTTATTTCGAGAATTAATTCCGGATGTGCTTTCATAATTTCAGCCGCCTTATCCAAAATCTCTGCTGCTTGTGGAGAAATCGAATATTGACCATATGCATAGTAAATGCTTTCAACGATAGTCAAATTGAAGTCATCATCCTCAGCAGGAACCGGCTTTGGTTTTGGCTCCGGTTTAGGCTCTGGCTTTGGCTCAGGTTTTGGTTCAGGTTTTGGTTCCGTCTTCTTCTTTCTTGGTTCAGACATGGTGAGTTCCGGTTCGTCGATAGCATATTCACCCAATGCTGCTTTATCCGCCTGCATCACTCTGAACACAAACTTGCCACTGCTTAATTCGATTTCACGGTAAACTCTGCCTTTATTATCGCAAAGCAAGATTTTAGTAACCCCACTTAATCCTGGGTCGTGTTGATCGGCCTCAAAAACGTAATTCTTGCGTGAATCTAAATTCTTGAATCCAAAACTTCCATCTACTCCACTTGTTGTTTCTTGCGGTGAAGTACCGTCCTCGTTTTTAGCTATAAGCTTTACAAATATTAATGGTTTCCTGTTTTGATCGTACATGAACCCATAAATTCCCATGAGTTTACGTTCAGACTCCATGTTTAATGCTGCGTCTTCAAGCATATAAGAACCTAAAGCCGATTTATCTGCTTCTAAAACACGGAAAACAAATTTGCCAGACGTTAGATCAATTTCTTTATAAAGATTTCCGCCAGCGTCAAACAGTAGTATTTTCTTCACTCCTTTTAAAGCCGGATCCTTTTCATCGGCCTCAAAAACATAGTTTTGTTCTGTATCTAAATTTCTGAAACCGAAACTACCATCTGCAGCAGAAACGGCCGTTTGAGGATTAGAACCGTCTTCATTTTTAGCGGTCAACATCACGCCAGAAAGTGGTTTTTTATCTTGATTTAACATGGAACCGTACAAGCCAAGAAGTTTGCGTTTAGAGCCCATGTTCATTGCAGCGTCCTCCAAAGCATATTCACCTAATGCTGCCTTATCCGATTCCAGCATCCTAAAAGTGAACATACCACCAAACAGGTCGATTTCTTTGTAAAGTCGGCCCTTTCCGTCGAACAATTGAATCTTTGTCACCCCTTTCAATGCCGTATCCTTTGCATTGGCTTCAAAGATGTAACCCTTCTCTGGATCGAGATTTCTAAATCCAAAGCTGCCGTCCTTGCCAGAGACAATTTCTTGAGGATTTGATCCGTCCTCATTTTTAGCCTTCAAATTAACACCAGCTAGAATGCGTTTGTTTTGATCGTACATGAAGCCATAAATTCCTAACAGTTTTCGCTTAACTGTCATGTTCATGGATTCATCCGTTTCCTCAAATTCACCCAGTGAGTTTTTTTCCGTATCGAGCATGCGATAGGTAAACTTTCCACCAACCAATGGAATTTCACGAATCAAATTGCCCTTATTGTCTTTTAATAAAATCTTCTTTACGCCTTTTAGCGCAGGGTCCTTTTCATCTGCCTCGAACACATAACTTTCTTTTGGATCTAATGTTTTAAAACCAAAAGCACCAACCTTGTCTGTGGTGGCTTCTTGTTTATTCGAACCATCTTCATTCGCTGCAAAAAATTTAACTCCCGTAAGCGGAATGTTTTGTTCATTGTACATCACGCCATAGATTCCTTTCAGAACACGGGTTTTGGACATATTCATTCCAGCATCTTCTTCAACGTAATCACCTAAAGCCGTTTTATCTGATTCAAGAATACGGTAGGTAAATTTCCCCCCAGCCATTTCAATCTCAGCGATTAATTGGCCTTTTAAATCTTTCAATTTAATTTTCTTTACTCCTTTTAATGAAGGGTCTTGATTGTCCGCTTCAAACACATAATTAGAAGTTGGATCGAGTGTTTTGAAACCAAAGCTACCATCATTAGCACTGATTGCCTCTTGAGAAAGGGTGCCATCTTCGGTTCTTGCTTTAAACCGAACTGCACTTAATGGTTGATCGTCTTGGTTATAAATGAAACCATATATCCCTTTTAACTTCCTTGTCTTTGTGAGATTAACCGACGCATCTTCTTCAACAAAATCGCCAAGAGCCGCCTTATCTGCGTCAAGCATTTTGTATACAAATTTTCCGCCAGCCAATTCAATTTCACGAATCAACTGTCCTTTATTATCTTTTAATCGAATCTTAGAAACGTCTCTTAAAGCCGGTTCCTTTTCATCTGCTTCAAAAATATAGTTCGCTGCAGGGTCAAGCGACTTGAATCCGAAACTACCATCTGCTCCACTTACTGCAGTTTGTGGATTAGTTCCATCTTCATTTTTAGCCGAGAAATTTAAGCCGGATATCGCCTTATCATTTTGGTCAAATACAAAACCATAAATTCCCTTAAGGCGTCTGGTTTTAGCCATGTTCATACCAGACTCTTCTAACGAAAACTCGCCCATTGCTGTTTTGTCTGCTTCCAACATTTTGAAAGCAAACTTGCCATTTATAAGCTCAATAATTTTATACGGACGTCCCTTACTATCACACAAATAAATTCGACTTACTCCTTTTAGATTTTCACTGGTTTCATCCGCTTCAAAAAGATAATTTTTATCCGCTTCTAAATTTTTAAAGCCAAATCGACCATTGGTTGTACTTGTTGCTTCTTGGGGATTGCTGCCATCCTCATTTCGTACACGAATTTTTACGTTAGCGAGCGGGTTTTTGTTTTGATCGTACATATATCCGTACAATCCCATTGTCAATACATCGTCATTGACATCAAATTCTTGTAGTCCACCCTTATCCGCCTCAATAATTTGATAATTCACTTTTCCACTCTCCTTAGTAAAGGTCTTAATAGCCTTACCTGCTTTGTTCATGATGGTGATTTTTGTACCATCTGGTAACGTCTCTACTCCTTCTACTAGCGATACAGCGTAACTTTGATCAGCAGGTAAATTTCTGAATGCAAAAGCCCCGTTTTCTCCGGTGGTCGTTTCTTGAACTACATCTCCGTAGGAATTGGACAATCTAATTTTTACATTTTTCATTGGGACATTCTTATCCCCGGAGACCATGGTGCCGGCGAATGTCATTTCGTCTTCACTATATAAGTCAGGCAAAGCGTTTGGATCGACTGGTAAGTTTTTAAAAGCAAACTTGCGTAGACCATCCTTTACTGTAACCTTTTGAATTATTGAATCTCGAACTGCAAGATAATACCTCGCCTTATTAACCAAGTTAGGATCATCTTCTGCAATTACAGCCATGTACTTATGATCAGCAGGTAGATTTTTAAACGAGAAATAGCCCTTTTGATTGGTTCGCATGGAATCCAATAAACTACCAGTGTCATCAATTAAAAGCACCTTTTTATCAATTGCTGGGTTGTTTATGTTTTCAGTAAGCAATATAGTTCCACTCACCTCAGCCATATTGCTTTTGAACGTGTACACGTAGATATCATCACTGCCTTTTCCACCTACTCGATTAGAAGAGAAGTATCCTATCGAATCATTGAGGAAGGTAATACCAAAGTCATCAGTAGTACTGTTGATGTTAACACCTTCATTCCTATTCAGGACCCATTTGCCATCGAGAGGTTTGGCTGAATAAATATCCAAACCACCAAAGCCTGGTAGACCATTTGAACTGAAGAATAAAATCCCGTCCTTACGCATTACAGGAAACATTTCATCACCACTGGTATTGATATCGGGACCCAAGTTTTCTGGTTTACCCCAGCCTTCACCTAATCGTGCTACTTTCCAAATATCTTTTCCACCATAGCCACCGGGCATGTCGCTTGAGAAATACAACGTATTGTTATCAGGTGATATAGCAGGATGTCCAACTGAATAGCCTTCTTCGCCAATTTCAAGTTTCACTACATCCTTCCATTTTTTACCATTTGCAGTTGCAACAAATATCCTTGAAATACCCTTGTTACTTCCTTTTTGACTTAAACCAGAACGTGTGAAGTAAAGTTGTTGTCCGTCGAAGCTCATACAAGCTGGGCCATCGTGGTATTCGGAATTAATTGAAGAAGGAAAACTCTTGGACTTCTTTACACCATTAGCTGTAATAGAAGCCATGTACATATCCAGGTATGGTTCACCGTTATAACCATTCACTTCGTAATCTTCCAAATCAAACACTTCGCGTTCAGCAACAAAAATTAATTTACCGTTGAGTGCAAAGGGACTGAATTCCGATTTCGACGTATTGACTGCTTCTAAATTTTTAACGCGGTACTCAACAGGACGGCTCATGTAATACTTGATTTCCCTACAGAATTTCATTGCTTTTCGTGCATTTTCATCCTGTGGGCGCATGGCCAAATATTTATCCAATTCTACAGCTGCATCTTCATACTTACCATTCGCTTTTAGAATTTGGGCATAATCGTAATGAACCTCAGGATTGATATCTCCATCAAGAGCAACCGCTTGACGATAGGCTTCTTCAGCAAGCTCGTAGTTGTTTATGCGTTTGTACGTACTGGCCAGTTTAGTAAGTGCTTCTTTCTTATTCGGCGATTTGCGTGACTTACTCTCTTTCTTATAATATTGAATCGCCTTGATATACTCTGAATTGGCAAAATGCTCGTCCCCTTTAGCAATTTGTGCTAAAGTTGTGGTAGAAGCGATTACACCAACAGCAAGCAGAAGGCTCTGAAATAACTTCATAATCTCTTACAAAAATCTCGGGTTAGAGATGTTTTTCTGTTTTCCTTTTGAATAATCGAATCCTATCATGACTTCATGACTTCCACCAAGATTTCGTGCAGTGCCTAATCCTCCGTCATATGAATAACCAACCCTAAATCGATCTGAAATGTAGTATTGCAACAATCCGCCCGGACCGTAGGAGGTGCGGTAGAACACTCCAACCCATAATTTTTTGTTCAATAAGGCATTGACATTAAAATCAGCTGTGTAAGTATTATTAACCTGTTTAATAAGTAAGGTTGGGGCGATAACCAGATTTTTATTTACCACATACGATTTGCCGACACTATAGTACAAGTGCATATTGGCGCGGTAAACAAATCCACCATTCACACTATCTGCTGTTACAGAAAAAACTTTAGGATTATTGATGTGACTTGCACTAATTCCAGCATAAAAGCCTTGCAATTTAAAGTACAAGCCTCCGTTAATGTCCAGCACACCCCTGTTTTGATTTTGTAACAATTGCGATGGCACTTCAGCTTCCCGCTGTGTTAGCATGGAAAAATCAAATTGGTATTGATTATAACCCGCATTTAAACCGAAAGACAATTTAGCCTTGCGAGACAATTTGAGGATATACGCGGCATTGCCATAAAAACCCATTGTTTTGCGTGCACCAATTTTATCGTTCAAAATTGTTAACCCTACGCCTACGTTTTTAGAAGCAACTGGCATGTGAATGCTGAAGCCGGTAGTTTGAGGAGCACCTGCAAAACCTGCCCATTGCTGACGATTGCTGGCGACAACCGCTATCGCGTCTTTAGAACCAGCAAACGCTGGATTAATCAGCATTTGATTAAATTGGTACATGTTGAGTTGTGGATCTTGCTGGGCATAAGCACCCGAAGCAATTAGCACAAACAACATTAGGAATACTTTTTTCATTTCAATTCGCTTTATTTCATTGTTGTCACCCTCTTAACTAGTGACAAACTCGGTGCATTAAATAATAAGTTATACGTTTCTTTAGGACAACCCTGCATTTTGCGGTGGTCCAAACCTTTCCTGTTATTTTGCTTTTGTTAATTTCAGTAGGTTTAGTATGAAATTCGAAAAAGCCAGCCTTAGAATTGAGAATGCCCTTTTGCACTAGGCTGATTCGATGGCCTATAAGGTTGCAAACAGATTTTTCCTCATTGCTGCAAAAAAAGAAGGTTGGCCCTTTAGTTAGGCTTTGAGCTTTATTGTCGTTCATTAGCGTTTTCTCAAAAGCAACACCTTTTGGGTTCAATTGATTTGAGCTACATTTTTGTACTTTTTGTTCAAACCCCTCATAGAAATTAACCCAACTGGTCGTTCTTGAATGACCAATTTGAATTAAGATAAAAAGAATCAAAAAGGAAAAATTCCTCATGCTTCTAAAATTTGGGTTATTTAGAGTAATTGAATTGTGCTAAAAGATGTAAAAATAAGAAAATTTTCGGCGGATAACTACTGATTTTCAATGGATTCAAATAAAATAACTTCAACCCTTTTCTAATGAATTCTTGACTAAAAAGCTAAGAATTTCGTTTCGGTTTTATCGCTAGAGACATTCACCTTGAATTCTTATCTGAAGTTGGTCTAAAAAAAGTTGATTCACCGGATATTAATAGACTAATCATTTAATTATCAATTATTTACAATTAATGAAGGTCTTCTAACATCATCACAGTTTACGCTTTATTGAACCAAAAAGAACCGATTGATTGAACCATTTCATGAAGGAAGGCAAAATTTACAGCCGTCCTAACCACTAAAGCTAACTTCTATCCAAGAAAGTGAGTTTAGAAAATTGCAGTTTATACTGTATTTTTGCGTAAAAACCTCAACCAATTCGGCTCCAGTCGCGCCGTTGCCGGTTTAATTCTTCTAGTTGGAAAGCATAAGGTTGATGTTCTGGTAATTGTAGCAAGGGATCTTGATCTAAAATTTCTTCAGCGACTTGTCTTGCTAACGAGAGAATTTGGCCATCTTGTGCCAGATTAGCCAAACGCAAATCAACCACTCCACTTTGCTGTGTTCCTTCCAAATCACCGGGACCTCTCAACTTTAGATCCACTTCGCTAATTTCGAAGCCATCGTTGGTGCGCGTCATTGTTTCCATTCGCAATCTGGAATCTGCACTTAATTTCACACCTGTCATAAGAATGCAAAAACTTTGTTCAGCTCCCCTGCCCACTCGTCCACGTAATTGGTGCAGTTGCGATAAACCAAAACGTTCGGCACTTTCTATCACCATCACAGAGGCATTTGGAACATTTACTCCAACCTCGATAACAGTAGTTGCCACCATGATGTTTGTTTCGCCCCTCACAAAACGTTGCATTTCAAAATCTTTTTGTGCGGGTGTTAGCTTACCATGCACAATACTCACCTGATAGCGTGGTGGTGGAAATTCATTAACAATGGTATCATAGCCTCTCTGTAAATCTTGAAAGTCCATCTTTTCACTTTCCTTGATCAATGGATAAACAATATAAACTTGTCGCCCCAATTCGATCTGTTCCTTCATGAAACCATTCAAACGGAGTCGGTGTGTTTCAGAATAATGAAATGTTTTTATCGGTTTCCTTCCTGGTGGTAATTCATCAATGATGCTAGTATCAAGATCTCCATAGAAAGTCATCGCTAAGGTGCGGGGAATGGGCGTTGCCGTCATGATTAACATATGAGGAGGCAGCAGTCCTTTTTCCATCAGTCGTGCACGTTGTGCCACACCAAAGCGGTGTTGTTCATCAATGACAACCAACCCAAGCTGTTTAAATACAACCGAATCTTCAATTAGCGCATGCGTCCCAATCAGAATTTGCAATTGCCCACTTGCAGCAGTTTCAAGGATAGGTCGACGGTTTTTTTGTTTCACCGAGCCCGTTAATAATTGGACAGAAATTCCTGTTTTAGAAAGTAGATTCGTAAAGGTTTCGAAATGTTGTTGAGCAAGAATTTCTGTAGGCGCCATTAAGCAAGATTGAAACCCATTGTCGGCTGCTAGCAGCATCGACATCAGTGCTACCAGTGTTTTACCGCTACCTACATCTCCTTGCACCAATCGATTCATTTGTTTACCCGTACCCATATCGGTACGGAGCTCGCGTAGGACCCGTTTTTGTGCATTGGTCAATTCAAAAGGAAGGTGCGAGGAGTAGAAATCAGTAAACAAAGGTCCCACTCTGCTAAATACCGGACCAGCCACATCCAATTTTCGTTGCTTGTTGAGTCGCAACAAACGCAATTGAATATAAAAGAGCTCATCAAATTTTATAGAGAAAACCGCCTTATCAGCATGAACCGAAGATTCAGGAAAATGGACCCATTTTAATGCAGTGAAACGATCGAGCAATCCTAATCTTGCGCGAACAGCTGCTGTTTGCGTTTCAGGCAAGTCAACAGGATTGATTTGTTCAAAAAGATACATCATTGCCTTTCGAAGTCCTTCCGAATCCAATCCTTTCAATTTCAACTTTTCGGTGGAATTATACACTGCTTGAAAAGCCGATTTTTTTAATGCGGTTGCCTCTTCTTCCACCTCTGGATGCGCCATGTTTAAGCGCCCTTTAAAATTAGAAACCTTACCAAAAACAACGTAGGTTGTATCTGTTTGAAGCTTCTTTGCCATCCAATTTACACCTTGGAACCAGACCAATTCGATTCTTCCAGATTCGTCTGAAAAGCTCGCCACGAGACGTTTTGTGTGTTTTACACCAACAATTTCGAGGGATTCAATTTTTCCTTTCAACTGCACATAAGGCATTTCTTCATCCACCTCTGACACTTTTTGAAAAGTGGAGCGATCGACGTAACGAAAAGGATAATGTAGGAGAAGTTGGCCGAAAAAATAAATACCCAATTCAGATTTAAGAACCTCGGCCCTTTGTGGACCGATGGACTTAAGATATTCTATTGGAGTATCCGTTGAGCGCACGGTTAAAAATACAACAGGTCCATTGTTGAAACAAACCTGTAATTACAAAGATTAGGGCAAATTATAAACCTAATTTTACAGCAACGATGCGATTCATATTGTTTATACTAACAATTATTTCGTTGCCAATTGAGGCGCAATATATTGACAGTTTACATAATATTCTCAATCGTGGTAAGGGCATTGATTACCGCATGGAATCACGAGTAAGCTTTATCAATAATTCTTTAATTAATGTAAATGGCGTACGGATAGGTGCCATTTTTGGAAGGAAATTTAAGGCTGGTGGCGGAATTAGCTGGTTGAATAGCAAGGTTACAGCAGATTTTGAAAACACGTTATCGGATGGAACAAAGGACGTTCAGACCAAGTATTTAAAATTCATTTATTTCTGTTACTACACCGATTTTGTGTTTTACAAAACCAAGCACTGGATGTTGAGTGTACCCTTACAAATTGGTGCTGGAGCAGCGTGGTTTCAGAGTAGAGAGGAGTACCGATGGGGCGTACGTGATAGGAAGTATTTTTTGTTGTTATATGAACCTGGAGTAACAGTTCAATACAAGGTTTTCAGATGGGTTGGCTTTGGTGCGGACATAGCCTATCGGTTTACTGCCTACAACAACAAAAAAATTGCTGATAAACTTAATTCGCCAACCTATAGCTTTAAATTTTTGCTTTGGCCTGAGCAATTGTGGTTTGAGTTATTTCCTAAAAACAAATTGACCGAACTATTCGGTCCCGCAGAGTGGTAAAAAAAAAAGGCGGGAACTCGTCCCGCCATACAAAAAACCATGATTAAAGTTTACAACTCACTGACCTTTACGGCCTCGAAGCACTTAAATTCCCCTGCCTGCCCCATGTACTCAGCGTCAACATCCACCAAACCAACTTTCTTGATTTGTTCTTTTGTGAGCGGTTTGCCGAGTAACCAACGGTCGTCTTGAAGTTTCAATTCAATATCCTTACCAGCAATTACTTGGTGTAATTGTTTTTGAGTAAGAAAAACGACACCATCTTCTTCATCTTCACTTTCAGGCAGAAGTACAGTACCTACGAGCTTAAGTTTTGGAACGTCTGGTTTGTATTTGAAATCCAGTCCGTCCTGGCTGTTAATCTCAATGTAATCAATATCCGTAATATGAATTTCGGCCATGTTGTGAAACTTTTCGCAAATGTACGAAAAACGTGAGCCATTCTTGGTAAAAGTTACTAAAAAAATATGTTAAAGACTGATATTCAACAGTTTAATAAGAGTGATCCAATGTGAAAAGGAATTTTGTCCCCTTTCCTGGAGACGATTCAGCCCTGATTTGCTTTTTGTGTGCTTCGATAATGTGTTTAACAATAGCAAGTCCCAATCCTGTTCCCCCTTGTTCTCGGCTTCTACCCTTATCAACCCGATAGAATCGTTCAAAAATTCGAGGTAAGTGTTGTTCATCGATGCCAGAGCCATTATCGGCCACTTCAATAATTACATCCGTATTGTCAACAGTAAAAGTAACGGTGGTAATTCCGTCTTGTTTGCCATACTTAATACTGTTAGAAATAAGATTAACTAGTACTTGGCGCACTCTAAATTTATCTGCCTTAACAAAAACAGGGCGATCATTTTTACGATTCAATTCTAATTGAATGTTTTTTCTGGAGGCATTTAATTCGAGGGCGGAGAAAATGTCCTTGCATAGCGGTAATAGGTCAAAAACCTCGAAATCAAGCACGAGATCGCCCGTTTCAAGTTGGGTAATTGTTTCAAGATCATCGATAATATTGATCATACGATCCACACTTTTTTCTGCGCGTTTAAGATAATCGAGATTAATATGTTCATCTTCCAATCCCCCATTAATAAGCGTATCTATATACCCTTGAATATTAAAGATGGGAGTTTTGAGTTCGTGAGACACATTTCCAAGATACTCCTTTCGGTAGCTATCCAGGTTTTCGAAGTGTTTTCTTTCCTTTTCTCGTAATTCTATAAGGGAATTGATTCGTGACTCCAGAACGGTGATACCATCAGAGGTAATAGAGTTGGAGACTGCTATTTCATTGCCGAGGAAGCGCAATCGGATTTTTTCACTCAGTTCACGAATACGTTTAGAAATGAGGTAGTCAAAATAGTAGTAAAAGCTTCCCAGCAGCAAGCTAAAAGCCACAATCCAGAAAATCAAATCATCGAAAAAGCTTGAAGAGATATTATCGAAGTAGGTGATTGTTTTGTAAACCACCAAGCAGATGGTAGCGTTGACACTAGCCAATACTATTGATCTTTTGGATAAGGGCACAGACATGCCTTGAAATTAAGGAAGAAAAATGACGTCTACTTTAACAAAATGAAAAAAAGGCAGGAAAAACTTCCTGCCTTTATCAAAGTTGCTTATTCCAGCTTATTCAGCGAGAACGATTACCTTATTTTTGAGCACTTCCACCACGCCACCATTGATAGTGAACTGAACCTTGTTATTATTTACTTCGGTTAATTCAATTGCCCCTTTACGCAAGGTAGCAATCATGGGTGCATGGTTATCAAGTACCCCGAAACTACCTTCACTTCCGGGGAAGGATGCAGAGCGAACTTCACCATCGTAAAGTTTCTTGTCGGGAGTAATGATTTCCAGTTTCATGGTTAGATTATTTAGTATCAGCAAGAATTTTCTTACCTTTTTCAATAGCCTCTTCAATAGTACCAACGAGGTTGAAAGCATCTTCAGGATACTGGTCAACTGCCCCGTCCATAATCATATTGAATCCTTTGATAGTATCTTCGATACCTACGAACACCCCTTTAAGTCCAGTAAATTGTTCAGCTACGTGGAAAGGCTGAGAAAGGAAACGTTGAACACGGCGCGCGCGGTGAACCACGAGTTTATCTTCGTCGCTCAATTCATCCATACCGAGGATGGCGATGATATCGAGGAGTTCTTTATAACGTTGAAGTAACAGTTTTACATTTTGAGCACAGTTGTAGTGTGCGTCACCCAATACCGCTGCTGAGAGAATACGTGAAGTAGAGTCGAGAGGATCTACTGCTGGATAGATACCCAATTCAGCGATTTTACGGCTCAATACAGTTGTTGCATCTAAGTGAGCGAAAGTGGTAGCAGGAGCTGGATCGGTTAAGTCATCAGCCGGTACGTATACCGCTTGAACAGACGTAATCGAACCACGTTTTGTAGAAGTAATACGTTCTTGCATGGCTCCCATTTCAGTAGCAAGCGTTGGTTGGTAACCAACAGCAGAAGGCATACGACCCAATAACGCGGACACTTCAGAACCAGCTTGAGTAAAGCGGAAAATGTTATCGATGAAGAAGAGGATATCACGACCACCTTTGTCAGAGCCATCACCATCACGGAAAAATTCAGCCATAGTAAGACCAGACAAAGCCACACGAGCACGAGCTCCTGGAGGTTCGTTCATTTGACCGAACACGAATGAAGCCTGTGATTTAGCTAATTCATTGGTATCTACTTTAGAAAGATCCCAACCACCTTGTTCCATGGAGTGTTTGAATGCGTCACCGTATTTCACGATACCAGATTCAATCATTTCACGGAGCAAGTCATTCCCTTCACGTGAGCGTTCACCAACCCCTGCGAATACAGAATAACCAGAGTGACCTTTTGCGATATTATTGATTAATTCTTGAATCAATACAGTTTTACCTACACCGGCACCACCGAATAATCCAATTTTACCACCTTTTGCATACGGTTCGATCAAATCGATAACCTTAATTCCGGTAAAAAGAACTTCAGTAGCTGTTGAGAGTTCGTCAAAACGCGGAGGAGCAGCGTGAATTGGACGACCACCTTCGTTGCTAACTACATTGATACCATCAATAGCTTCTCCAACTACGTTAAAAAGACGCCCCTTAACTTTATCACCTGTAGGCATTTTGATAGCGCTGCCAGTTGAAACAACGTCCATACCACGGAATAATCCGTCGGTGCTATCCATTGCAATGGTGCGCACCATGTCTTCTCCAATGTGTTTCTGTACTTCGAGCACGATTTTCTGACCATCCCCGCGAACGATTTCTAAAGCGTCGAGAATGTTAGGAAGTGTGCCTCCTTCCAGATCGAAGCGCACGTCGATTACAGGACCGATTACCTGGGCGATTTTGCCGATTTGCTTTGACATGAGTAGTAATTGTGTAATTTTTTCGGGTGCAAAGGTAGTGGTTTAATACCAAATTCCATATTATTTCTCTTCATTTATGAGGTGGTTTTTAACAGTTAGCGGGATTTTATGTCCAAAATCATCCAAAAAACCTTTTTTAGCTGGTTCTTGTTAAATTTACAGCGTGCTCATCGTCCGCTTTACAGAACATTTCAGGCTTGAAAAGCCATCCATCGTTACCATTGGCACCTTTGACGGGGTTCACCTTGGGCATCGTCAAATTATGCACCGGTTAAACACCCTAAAAGCAAAAACAGGTTTTCAAACAGTTGTTTTAACCTTTGAGCCCCATCCCAGAACCGTCTTATTTCCTGAACAAACGGATTTAAAGTTACTGACTACAACCGAGGAAAAACTTCGTCTTTTAGAATTGGCTGGGGTCGATGTAGCTGTTGTATACCCCTTTTCAAAGGCCTTTGCGAGCATGGAATCGGACCTGTACCTACGACGCATTTTGGTTGAATCACTTAACGTCAAACACCTGGTAATTGGGTATGACCACCGTTTTGGAAGAAATCGTAATGGTAATATTGATACGCTAAAGTCTTTTTCAAGCGAGCTCGACTACGAAATTGACGAAATAAGCGCTCATGATATCGATCAAATTACGATTAGTAGTACCAAAATTAGAAAAGCACTTGAAGAAGGCCGATTAGAACAAGCCAATGGCTTTCTTGGTCACGCCTACACTCTAGAAGGCATTGTTGTTAAAGGCAAACAATTAGGTCGAACCATTGGTTATCCAACCGCCAATATTCAAGTACGGGAAGCGTTAAAGTTGATCCCCGCCAACGGTGTGTACTTTGTTTCCGCTGCCATCGGTCCACTTAACTATTTCGGCATGATGAACATTGGCACGAATCCAACCACGGATAACGATGGGTTGAGAAAAATTGAAGTTCATTTATTTGATTTTAATGGTGATCTTTATGGTAAAAATCTTAGTCTTCTTTTATTTCGGCGCATACGTGATGAATTAGTCTTTAGTAGTTTGGATGAGCTTAAATCTGCAATAGCCTTAGATGAAATCACTTCACGTAAAATGATTTCGACACTAATATGAAGACCTTTTTATACATAGTATTATTATTTGCCTGTCATTCGGTTCTTTCTCAAAACTTACTCGACTCGCTATCGCTGGCTACCTGTCCGGCCTATACAGACTTAAAAGTAGCATTGGAGCACCCTGATGATGTTGTGAAGTTGGTTTTAAGAAAGAAAAAATTCAAAGAATTTCCGATAGAGATTTTTCAATTTAAAAATCTGCAATACCTAGATTTGAGTAAAAATCAAATAAAATCACTTCCTGATTCTATAGTAAAAATACCAAGGCTGCAATATTTAATAGTAAGTAATACCGGCCTTGAGACCTTACCTAAAAACATTGGTGATATGAAGCAATTGCGTCATTTGAATGTCAATCAGAATGAATTGCAGATGTTGCCGTATAGTTTTGGATTTCTTGAAAATTTAGAATATGCCGATTTATGGAGTAACAACTTGGACGTATTCCCAGAGACCTTGGCCAATTTAAAAAACCTTAAGGTGATGGATCTTCGAAACATTTTGATACCACAATCCCACCAAGACCGTATCAGTGAGTATTTACCAAATACCACAATTCATTTCAGTCCACCCTGCAATTGCAGCTGGTAATTGCCTTTTTCGGGTTTAAACATTGCCCTTTTGATAAGTTTAGTGGTATTCCCCCACGCGTTAAAGTAAAAAGGGCAACTTTAGCCTAATTTTAAATCCATATTATCATGAAGATTATGCGGAGTTCACTTCTGCTGATGCTTTTGTTTGTTGTTTTTACGAACAATAAAATCAGCGCCCAATCCAAAGCCACCCTGGAAGACGCGGGTTACGAAGCGCTCAATGTAGGTGATTATGCGAAAGCCTATCAAATGTTTGATGAGTTGCATAAAAAATACCCAAAAGAGACCGATTATCATTTTAAACTTGGGATTTGCGCCCTTGGCGTTCCAGATAAAAAGGAGCGGGCGATTGAGATTTTTACCGAACTCAATAACAAATTGAAAAGTTCAGAATCTGAGCTGTATTTAGCAAGGGCTTATCACATCAATTATAAATTTGATGAGGCGCTCAAAATTCTTGAGCCACTGCACCAGAAATTGATGGCCAGCAAGAAAAAGGACGACAAGGCCTTGGATGAAGATGTATTGCACATTATGCAATACTGTTCAAGTGGTAATCAAATCACAAAAATGCCGGCGTTGGCCAAAGTTGCCAATCTTGGGCGACCAATTAATTCACCCGAAATTGAAGGTGTACCGGTTATCACAGGCGATGAGACAATGATGATATTTACCTACGTTGGTAAAAAAAGTTTAGGGGGAAAGGTTAATGCCAAATTGGAAAAAGACCCTAATGGAAGTTATACTTCTGATATTTACATGACAACTCGGAAAATTGATTCCGCTTGGAGAACACCTCAACCGATACTAACTCTTAATACGCGGGCTAACGACGCAGCCGTTGCCCTTTCTCCAGATGGGTTAACTCTTTTCACCTTTTTAAGTACAAACGAAAATGAAGGTGACATATACGTGAGTCGTTTCAATGGTACTGTATACACCACCCCTGAACCTTTGAACAGCAATGTTAACCACCCTGATTTCTGGGAAGGTTCTTGTTCTATCTCTGCTGATGGTAAATTTTTATACTTCTCCAGTGAACGTCCAGAAGGTTCACAAGGCGGACGTGATATTTGGGTTTGTGAATGGATTGATGGTGATTGGGGACCTGCAAAGAATCTTGGACCCAATATTAATACACCCTACGATGATGATGCCCCTTTTATACACCCTGATGGTATCACGTTAATGTTTAGTTCAAAAGGCCACAACAGTATCGGTGGTTATGATATTATGTATACCACAAGGCAAGATAGTGGATGGGCGAAACCCAAGAACATGGGAATGCCACTCAATACTACTGAAGACGACTCGTATTACGTTTTAAACTCGAAAGGCGATGTTGGGTACTTTAGTTCCAACCGTGCATCAGATGGGAACATTGGGGGTCAAGATTTGTACATTGTAACTCCTGGAATCCCTGATAAAAAACCAATAATAGCTATGTTTAGTGGTGTGGTATACGGAAACAATGTTCCTGTTCCTGCTAAAATCGAAGTACTATTGGATGGTGAGAGCAAAAGTATGTCATCATTGCAAACAAACAAATCAACTGGCAAATACTTTTTAACTCTGAAACCAGGCAAGAAATACATGATAAAAGTTGAAAGCGATGGGTTTAAGAATTACGAAGAAGCCATTGATTTAGAAGGATTGGCATCGTTGTTAGAAGAAAACAAGGACATCTATTTATACTCTGAACAATTTGCCACAGAGAAGCCTGCTGAAATGAAGGCCACAAGCAAGACAGCGTCCATACCTTCTAAGGCAGTTGTTAGTGAGCCTGTAGCAGTACAAACACCAACAGTTGCAGAAGTAAAAGAAGAGCCAAAGAAAGTAGAAGAAGTAAAGAAAGTAGAAGAACCTGTAAAAACAGCTGTAGCACCAGTTGTTAATGAAAAGGCGCGTCAAGATTCTGTAATAAAAGCCCAAGAAGCTGAGAAAAAAGCATTGGCTATTGCCCGTGCTGAAGAACTAAAGGTGCAAGCTCAGAAAAAGGAAGAAGAACGTAAGGCTGCAATAGCCGCTAAAGCTGAAGAACAAAAACGACTTGCTGATGAAAAAGCTGCCCTTGCTGCTGCAAAAGCAGAAGAGCAAAAGAAATTGGCGGAAGAACAAAAAGCTACAGCAACAGCGAAAGCAGAAGAACAAAAAGCAGTTGCTGCAGCCAAGGCAGAAGAACAAAAACGTTTAGCAGAAGAGAAAAAAGCAGCCTTAACTGCACAAGAGGCAGAGAAGAAAGCGTTAGCAGCCGCCAAGGCTGAAGAGGCGAAGCGCGTTGCTGAAGAGAAAAAAGCTGCACTAGCAGCGAAGGAAGCTGAGCGCAAAGCGGCAGCAGTTGCAAAAGCTGAAGAAGCCAAACGCGTTGCTGAAGAGAAGAAAGCCGCTGCTGTTGCAAAAGCTGAGGAACGCAAACGGTTAAAAGAAGAACAAGCTGCTGCTGCAATGGCTGCCAAAAAACCAGCGCCAGAAACAACTGAGCCATGTAATCCTGCAATGCCTACAATTGCTGATTTCAAAGGCAAATCATTAAACGATCCAGCCATCTATGCTGAGTTTATAGCTGCAGCAGGGAATTACTGTTCGCAAGGCGTTGAGTTTAGGGTTCAAATTGGTGCCTATCGTCACCCTGAGAATTTCAAAACAGGCAGAATTGCTAGCTATGGTAAAATCGAATCAACACAATCGTCAGATGGTATTACTCGTTTCACACAACGTAATTTCAATACCATTAAAGAAGCAGAAAAACTTCGTCAGAAACTTATTGCCAAAGGCATAAAAGACGCCTGGATTGTTGTTTTCATTAATGGTACACGATATACTTTGGAAGAATTCATCGCTGGTGATTTTCAACCAAAAGCGATTAATTAAACACCCCTACTAACCATGAAAAAGGGCTGTCAGTAATTCTGACAGCCCTTTTTAATTAAAATGTTATAGTCCAAACTGTTTTACATCCAGTTCTGAGATTTCCTTTCCCCCCAGAATGACCAGACGTTCCATTACATTTCGAAATTCACGAATATTACCTGGCCACTTTCGTCCCATTAGTAACTTCAATGCCGCTGGCTGAATTTGCTTTTCAGCAATCCCCATTTCTGTACAAATTATTTCCAGAAAATAGTCCGCAAGAACAGGAATATCCGACAACCGATCATCTAATCCTGGCACTTTAATTTCTATTACAGCCAATCGGTGAAACAAATCCCGACGAAAATTTCCAGCTTCAATTTCAGCGTCAAGATTTTTATTGGTAGCTGCTAGCACCCTCACATTGACTTTAATTTCTTTATCCCCACCAACACGGGTTATTTTTTGTTCCTGTAGCGCTCGCAGTACCTTTGCCTGAGCACTAGCACTCATATCCCCAATTTCATCCAAGAAAAGTGTTCCTCCTTCTGCTAGTTCAAATTTACCCTTACGTTGGGCAACAGCGCTTGTAAACGACCCCTTCTCATGACCAAACAGTTCACTCTCAATTAAATCAGACGGGATGGCAGCACAGTTGACTTCAATCAATGGACCATTTGCCCTTTGACTTAACTCGTGTAACCTACGCGCCACCAATTCCTTTCCACTACCATTAGGACCTGTAATTAGCACTCGCGCGTCAGTTGGAGCCACTTTAGCAATCATGTCTTTTACCTGATTCATTTCAGGCGCTTCCCCGATCATTTCGGACCCCTTGCTGATTTTTTTACGTAGCGATTTCGTCTCTAGGACTAGCCCCGTTTTTTCCATGGCATTTCTAATCGTGACCAGCAATCGGTTCAAATCGATCGGTTTTGCCAGATAGTCATAGGCGCCTTTTTTCACTGCATCAACGGCGGTTTCAATAGAGCCGTGTCCGCTCATCATGATCACTGTGCTTTCGCTCCCCGCTTCCTTTATTTTATTCAACAACTCAGTACCATCCATGCCCGGCATTTTTATGTCTGAAAGGATGACATCGTAATTGTTTTTTAAAGCGAGCGTTAGTGCTCCTGTTCCATCTTCTGCCTCATCAACCTGGTGATTTTCGAATTCGAGAATTTCCCTTACAGAACGTCGTATTGCCCGTTCATCATCAACCACTAATATTTTAGCCATAGGTTTAAAGATTATTTATAAAATCAATTGCAGCGCCTTCTTTGAGGCAATAGGTTGAAATATGAATTTCGTTCACAGGTAACCACTTCAACAACAAATTTATTTTGATAAAAAATATTACAATCATGTCCACCCGCATGGGTACCAGTCCTTTCATTTTGAGGCGCTCTGCGGTGGTCGAATTTAGAATTTTTGTAGCGATTAAGGTGTAATTATTGGCGTCAATAAGAAAATTGGACTTATCCTGAGTAAATGGTTCTCCATTAAGTTGTTCGGCAATCAATTCAATTACAGATTCAAAAGCACCTGAAGACCCAATAAGACGTTCCACTTGAAAATTGGTTATTGCAGACCGAAGCGGCTCAAGCACCTCAGTAAGGTAGTTTTCAATTTTTACAATTTCGTCCTTTGAAACCGGATTAGACGGTTTGAAGGTTTCTAGAATTCTAGCAGCACCAATATTAAAGCTTTGCTTCCATAAAACCTGTTTACCAAGTGTTATAATGAACTCAGTACTTCCTCCACCAACATCAACAATTAAGTTCCTTGTCCCCGATAAATCAAGTGCAGCCGCAACCCCATTAAAAATAAGGTCTGCTTCTTTGTGGCCATCAATTCGTTCGATTGTTATTCCCGTTAACCCTTGAACAGTTGCAATAAAATCATTGGAATTTGCTGCATCACGAATTGCAGAAGTGCCGTAGGCAAGTACCTTATCACAACGATACGGTTCCAACGCCTTTTTGAACTCAACCATGGCGTTAATTCCCCTTTCAAAAGCTGCAGGTGAAATGGATTTATCAGGAAGCGGTTCCTCACCCAATTTAACGGCAATACGCGTATTAAAAACCCTAAAAGGCAGTTTGTCCTCATTAAAAGCAAACACAGCCAAGTTGAATGTATTGGTCCCACAATCGATTACCGCTAACTGCATACTTATTCTTTCAAAAACCGCGTTTACCTCAGGCTAGAGAGAATTAGCGATTTGTGGCCGAATTTCTCCTATAAATCAAGTAATTCACTTATTGATATTACTCAATCACTCAAAGGTGTTACTTGGTAAATATAACCACAATATGACTAAAAATGGTGGCGAAGGGTGGCAAAAATTCATATATTTAACTCGAATTATTATGAAAAAAATTGCGCTATTTCTATTCAGTGTGTTATTGAGTATTTCCATTCAATCACAAACTATTTATAAGGACTACCTCGATGGCAAGCTTTATTTAAAGATTAAACCCGGTTATTTTACTGGAATTGATAGATCTAACCCAAGAAATATTTCAATTTCCGCGGATCCCCAATTGAACAAACTCTTCTTGAAATACGGTGTTACAAAAATTAGCAAGCCTTTTTTTCAAGCGACGGATAATGAACACTTGCCCAACATCTTAAAAGTTGAATTTACAGCCAAGACACGCGTCAATCAATTTATTGCCGATTTAGAATCGGTAAATGGTGTAGAATATTCTGAGAAAGTACCCCTTGTAAGGGTGTTTGCAACACCCAATGACCCTGTTTTTCCTCCACACCTTACCCAAATTGGCGCGAATAATGCATGGAATATTTTCAATGGCAATTCAAATGTAAAAGTTGCTATCGTAGATAACGCAGTGATGTGGAACCATGCTGACCTGCTTGCGAACACCTACACCAATACAGCTGAAACCCCTAACAATGGGATTGATGATGATCACAATGGTTATATTGATGACGTCAACGGTTTCAGTGTAGCCGACAATAATAACAACCCTGCACCAACCAACACCAACATGATTCATGGAACGCACTGTGCTGGTATAGCTGGGGCTGTTACTGACAATTCAGTTGGAATCGCCTCAATTGGTTGGAACATAAAAATCATTCCTGTTCAATGTGAGCCTGACAATAGTAGCAGTATGACAAATCTTTCAAATGGGTACGAAGGAATTGTATATGCTTCTCGAGCCGGTGCCCGTGTGATATCCTGTTCATGGGGTTCAACTGGGACCTCTACAAGTGAGCAATATGTAATTAATTATGCTTGGGACCGTGGTGCTATAGTCATGGCAGCAGCTGGGAATAGCTCTACTAATACACCACATTATCCTGCTGCGTATAATAACGTTTATTGTATTGCATCAGTGGGTGGAACTGACGTTAAATCCTCCTTTTCCAATTATGGTACTTGGGTTGACATTGCAGCACCTGGTAATACCATTATCAGTACCGTACCTTATGCTTCTACAGCAACACCGTTGTACCAACAATCCTCTGGCACCTCAATGGCGACACCGCTTGTAGCCGGACTTGCTGGCTTGATGTTATCAAAGAGTCCAGCCATGACACGACTCGATGTGATAAATTGTATTAATTCAACAGCTACTAATATATACACCCTTTCTGGTAATTCAGCATATGTTTCAGGCTCACAACTGGGGGCAGGACGAATTGATGCTTTTTTAGCGATGCAGTGCGCAGCCAATTACTCAGCCACAGCCCCTGTAGCCAATTTCTATGCCATGCCAAGGGATATTTGTGCTGGTGCTAGTGTTTCTTTTAAAGACAGTTCACTATACAACCCAACCACCTATTTTTGGACTTTCCAGGGTGGTTCACCAAGCACCTCTACACTCACCAACCCTGTAGTCACCTATTCGGCCAATGGCAGTTACTCTGCCACCTTATTTGTGACGAATGCAACCGGTTCAACCACCATATCAAAATTGAATTACATTACGGTAAGTTCCCCTATCAACTTGCCTTTTAGCGAAGGTTTCCAGAACACGGCTTTTCTTCCAACTGGATGGAGTTCAAATAATATTTGGAATGATGCGATCTATTGGACACGCGTAACTGGAATTGGCGGATACGGCACCTCTACAGCTTGTGCGAGATTTGATAACTATAACTTGTTTGCACCAGACGAACGCGATGAGATGCGCACCCCCCGTCTTAACTTCTCAAGTGTGAGTAATTCTACCCTTACCTTTGATGTAGCCTATGCTCGTTATAATTCAGTAAATTCTGATTCATTAGAAGTAAAAGTATCGACCGATTGTGGGGCCACATGGACTTCAATATATCTCAAAGGAGGCACTACTTTAGCCACAGCATCAGATCAAACAAGTCCCTTTGTCCCTACCACTTCCCAATGGCGTACAGAATCTGTAAATATCAGTACGATAACAGCGTTGGCTCCAAACGTTATGTTTAGCTTTATTAATCGTGGGCGCTACGGACAAAATATTTTTCTTGACAATATTAATATTGTAACTGCAGTACCTAATTTAAGTATGGCTTTTAATGGGACTGTATGTGAAGGTGCCCCGGTTACATTTACAAACAACAGTACAGGCGCAGGTTCTTATACATGGACATTGCCAGGCAGCACCACCGCTATCAGTAATGCGACAACACCAGTAGTCACCTTTACAGCCGCTGGTATTTATACAATAACGCTTGTTGGCGCCAGTGGCTCTAATACGGCCCTTATCTCACAAACAATTTCAGTATTATCATCACCAAGCATTTCTGCCAGCTCACAAAGTTTATGTGCGGGCGCTACGATTACGATTAGTCCAACCGGCGCCTCTACTTATACGTTTATGGATGGCACCAATTTTCTCAGTAGTGGAACTAGTCTAACACTAACGCCAGCATCCACCAAGACTATCAGTATTCTCGCAGGCAACGCCCAATGCACTACTACCGCCAATATTACAGCAAGTGTAGTTCCACTTCCAATAGGTGGCTTGGTTAGTCAAACTATCTGTGCAGGCAATACAACCACATTAAGTGCTGGAACAGCGGGAAGTTATACTTGGAGTAACGGTTCTAATGCCAGTAGTATCGTCATTACACCAACTCAAACATCGGTATTTACTATAACTTTAAGTAATTCAGGATGTGATGCTACGGATGCAGCTACCATTACAATTGGCACCGGCTTATCGCTTCAGATAACGGCAACACCGACTGCTGTCTGTATTGGTAATTCTTCAACACTTACTGTCACTGGTGGACTTACCTATACATGGAGTACCTCAGCATTAACGAATACCATCGTCGTGACTCCTACAACCACTTCTACCTATTCTGTAGATGGGTTAAGTGGTACTTGTACTGGGTCAGCTCAAATAACATTATCGGTCAATCCCATCCCGAATATTAACATTACGGCTTCCCCTTCATCAACCATTTGTCCTGGCACTACATTAACTTTGAGTGCCTCTGGTGCCTCAACCTATACTTGGAACACCAATCAAACGAGTGGAACAATTGCTGTTAGTCCGACTACCGCCACAAGTTACTCCGTTATTGGCAGTGATTTAGGTTGTATAGGCACCGCCTCCATTGATATTCAAGTAGGAACAGTAGCTGTCACGTTAAGTCTTACAGCCTCAGACACACTTGTGTGTGGAAACGAGACGGTTAATATTAACGTCACAGGTGCAAGCAACTACACTTGGAGCAATGGTTCAACCGGTTCTCAAATAACGCTAACACCTACCACTACGACCACCTATTCAGTGATTGGCTCCATTGGTGGGTGCACTGGTATCGACAGCGTTGAGATTATCGTTAGTAGTTTGCCGGTAACGATTATTAGCACATCGTCTACCCCTTGTGAAAATGGGTGTAATGGCCTAATTCAACCAAGTACTTCTGGGGGCACTACGCCTTATACATACAGCATTAACAATAACAGTTGTACTACAATGCCGTGTAAGGGACTTTGTCCCGGACTGTACACCTTACTAACTGTTGACTCACTTGGGTGTAGTAACACAAAAGTTTTCTCGATAGGAAATTCAGGAAGCACATTGCTTACTAGTTTCTCATTCACTCATGCAAGTTGTGCTACCTGTACCGATGGGGCCATTTCAGTACTCGCTACTGGAGGATTATCCCCATACACCTTTAGTTGGTCTACCGGAAGCTCAACCACCAATGTAAACGACACCTTATCACCAGGATGTTATACCGTTACTATCAAGGATGCAGGTGGCTGTCGTACGAGTCGACAAATTTGTCTGTCTGTTACAGGGCTGATTACAACCTCAGACAATCCTTTAAATGTTTATCCTAATCCAACCGCAGGCAAATTCAATGTTGAGATGGCTGGACTTTATTCATTAAAAATATACAATCATTTAGGACAATTGGTTGTGAATATTGACCAAGTTAATGACATGACAGAAGTTGATTTATCGCAAATGGCATGTGGTATCTATCACGTAGAAGTGATCGCATCCGGTCAACGACAAGTCACCAAAATAATTAAAGAATAAAAAAAAGCCGGTTAGAAGCCGGCTTTTTTTTTAGAACATTTGTTTAACGTCTATCATTAACATGCAATTGAAATGACCAGCCGGGCATTCATTGTAACCCAATTTTGAACAAGGACGGCATTTTAGGTGCTCAACTTCTATGATCTTACTTCTTTCATCTGGCAGGTAGGGTCCCATTCCAAACTCAGGAATGGTATTTCCCCAAACCGAGATCACTTTCTTTTTGAATGCCGCTGCAACGTGCATCAACCCTGTATCTGAAGACACTACGAATTCAGCTTGTTTAATCATTGAAGCACTTTGGTGAAAGTTGAGTCGGCCACACGCATTTATTACATGCGGGTGATTGTCACTTATTATTTTGGCACGTATACCATCTTTGGTATCACCAAGCAAAATGACTGGGAGAGTTGATTCTACCACAAAGCGTTCTATAACGACATTTGGAATTTGTTTGGTAAAATAAGACCCACCAGCCACCAAGGCGATGAATGGCGAATTTCCAAGTTCCGGAAATGTTTTTGCGATATTGATTTGATCCTGGGTTGGAAGAAAGTAATCAAGACCCAGATGATCATTTTTCACAGGCAGGGACTTTACTGTTTCAAAATACCGATCTACAATGTGCAACTTAGGAAGGAAACCCTTTATTTTAAAAGTAGTTGCCAGAGCCTTTTGAATATTCAACTTTGGGAAGGCATGGTAATCTACCCCAAGCGCATTTAATAGTCTTTTACTTCTCAGGTTATTATGAAGATCGATAATCAAATCGAAATTCTGACTTTTAATTTCTTCAACCACTTCATCAATATCCTTTTCAAACGTATGAAGGTGGTCGATATAAGGACTTGATTCGAGCAAGAAGCCAAAGGATTTTTTTGTCAGAAAATGCAATTGTACTCCGGGCATTTGCGTTTTAATGCAGCGCACTACTGGCGAAGTAAGAACGATATCGCCAATAGAACTGAATCTTAAAACTAATATTTTCATTTTGCCACCTTTTGCTCTGTTATTTTCTTCAGCCACGAATTCATAAATATAGCTAACAAGATTATCGCTACACCGATATAAAACGTTGGTTGAACCTCATTATTCTCTTGATAAAATAATATAGCCCAAATAATGCCATACACTGTTTCGAGATTAACAGTAAGCACGATGGTATAGGGGCTAATGAATCGAGTTAGATTAACACTGGCAATAAAAGGAAAAACAGTACACACCAAACTCAACAATAGTAAGCCAATAACAGAATGCTGGTCGAGTTCAAAAAATCCACCCGTCAATTTTCCGCTAATGACTAGGTAAATGGTAAGTCCAGCGATGGCTGAGGTCAGCTCCCAGAAACTAATGATAGCTGGTTTAATTGTTCGACTAAAAATACCGTTGAACACCCCAAAAATAGCAGATGTAAGAGCTGCGAAAATGCCTAGAACGATTCCTTGCCAGTATTGAAATTCGATGGAAAAAATCAATACTATTCCTCCAATGATAACAAGGCCAATTATGACTTCGTAAAGGCGGATGGCCCTTTTGTAAAGTAAGGGCTCTATAATGGAAGTAAACAAGGTACCAGTACTAAATGCTACCATGGTAACGCTGATATTAGACACCTTGATAGCACCATAAAAAGCTAACCAGTGAATCAATATTATAAGTCCTGTTCCAGCCAATTTCAACATATCCCTTGATGAAGGCCAAAGAGGTTGCTTTGTATAGAGAATATAGCCCAACATAACGGTAATAGTTATGATAATTCGAAACCAAACCAATTGAAGGGTATCAGCGGTAATAAAGCGCCCGAGAATTGGAGAAAACCCCCAGATAAACACAATTACATGTAGGAGGAGGAGATGTTGGTTGAATTTTTTGAGCATTCGACTGCAAAAATAGCAAATGAAGCAATCGAAAAGGGCAATAATGAAAAAAGCCCTGTGTACTAATACATCAGGGCATTCTTTCTCAATTTTGGCAATTCAAAGTTAGTTAATTACCTCAGTATTTAGCAGTTTAATTGATATCTGAGATAATCGGCTTAACAATCACTAATTTTCCTCTACAACAAGCTTTACAGCTTGAACACCAAAGGCAGAACGAAGAGTTAGAATATAAACGCCAGGAGCAAGTCCATGGTTGACACTAAATTTCTGCCCACTGGCAGATTGGTAGTGTCTAAGCACATTTCCAGCCATAGCAGAAATTTCAATTTCACAGTCTACCGTAACTTCAGTAAGGTCAATAAGTAGTTCCTTTTCTGGACTAATTGGGTTTGGATAGATTACAAATGGTTGAGCCCATTTAACATCCACAGCTATGGTTTTAAACTTTTCTTGAGTACCATCTTCATCTGTTTGAATTAGCGCATAATAATTAGTACCAAATTCAGGGAAATTATCTGTATAAACGTACCTTGTTTTGGTGTTTTCTGCACCCATACAAGCCGATTTATAAATTGTGGTATAATTAAGTCCATCAATAGTCCGTTGTAATTCAAAACTCGCACAGTTTTTTTCAGAAAGTGTAACCCACTCTAGGTTCACTTTATTACCATCGGCATTGCCTTTAAAGGATTGCAACTTAATAGGTAGAACAGTCACAGTTGTAGAGATAATACCCATATTAGCAGGACCTCCACCAGCACCTGCAAAGGACGCTGCCGTTTCATCATTAGCACCACCAGCGCCATAATTTGTTCCAACAGAAGTATTTGTAGTTGGTTGGGCAGGTGAAAAAATCAAGGCACCTTGTCCGCCGCCGCCGCCGCCGCCGTGTGTATCAACGTGATGTACATTTCCACCCGAGCCACCATCAGCGGTAATCGTAACTGGACACGTAGCAGCGAAGGAATAGGTTGCAGCTTGGAGCACAATAGTGCCACCTGCACCACCGCCACCAGATCCATCCATACCAGAGTCCATGCCATTTGATCCATTCGAGGTAATTTTAATAGGGGTTCCGCACGTTCCAACGGTACGAATTGTTCCAGCCTTGACTAAAATGATTCCACCACCGTATCCCCCGCGAGAAGCCGCGTTGTTATTTTGTTGACCGCCACCGCCGCCGCCGCCCATGAATATGCGCGTTCCACTAATATGTGTACTTAAAGAAACCCCTCCAAGTCCATTGCCTGTATTTGAATTTGTACATGACCAGCCAACACCGCCATTACCACCAGTAGTATAATTGGAGCCACCGCCACCACCCGTATTGTTCTCAGATCCACCGCCACCACCATTGATCACTCTAGCACGACCTGTAACATGAAACGATGACGTAATTTTAAAAATACCTTCCCCTTTAAAACCAAGCTCAGAAGTTGCATTAGATCGGTAAGACGTTTGAACACAGGCTAAATCACTTGTTGCATTTTGTGAGACTGCGCCTCCCCTAAAACCAGCTGAGTCTGCTGTAAGAGCATGTTTAAGGGTTAGCGTATTGGTAACGTAAAAAGCCAAAACCCCACCAATAGTCCCATTCCACGCAACCGCAGCCATATTGGCAGTAGTAGTGTAATTTACACCTAAGTTATTAAAGGAAACCACTTGTACCATTGAATTACTGCCAGTATTATAAGTATTAGTTAGGGCAGGTGTAACTGTAATTGAAGAAATTGTACCACTTATTGCACTTATGGTTCTAATTTCATAGTTACCAGCATTGGCGATAGAACTTAAGTTGCCATAACTACTGGTGTTTGCTGTATTTGTACCAATTACGTTGTCTTGCATTTGCATTATCGCAACCATTTCGCCAACTGCAAACGTGTGATACGTTTGATCGAATGTGCCTATTGAGAGTACACTTTGGTTGCTAACCGACGTTACTCTTCCATAGGAATTAATGTAGGTTTGACCATTGAGGACAGTGAAACTTAGACTCAGGCTAAAAAACAATAGAGTAAGTCGCCGTATGGAATTCGAAACGTAAAACATGGTATAGGGTTAGCAGGCGTATTGATTATTTTTTCAGAAGGTCTCTTATCTCCGTTAGTAAGACTTCTTCTTTTGATGGTGCCGGAGGAGCTGATGGGGCAGCTACTTCCTTTTCCTTCATTGAATTCATTCCTTTAATAAAAAGAAACAAAACCCAAGCAACTATTAGAAAGGAGATGATATTGGACAAAAAACTACCATACTTAATTGAGCCCCATTTTAAATCGCTAATGTTGGTCAGATGTGCCGCATTTAGCGCTGGTGTTAGAATCAAAGGGGTAATCACATCGTCAATTAATGAGGTGACAATTTTCCCAAAAGCTCCGCCAATAACTACGCCAATTGCTAAATCGACTACATTACCCCTGAGGGCAAATTGCTTGAATTCAGTAATAACTCCCATTTTGATAGTGTAAGAAATTTGACCTAAAGGTAATCAAAATAATGATTGCTCAACAAGTTATTACCAACTTCCTTATAGAACGACAAATTCCAAGTAACTAACTATCAATCATTTAAAAACAAATTGGCGGTTTTTTGAACAATTTATTAAAACCTAATAACCCTTTCAGAAAATAATGAGGTATTTACGCAAACCCAATATGCGCTTGCTTTTTGAGATTAAACGTAACATTTGGCGGTGTTAAGTCCTTGCAAACGCTAGATTGCTTCTCAAATTTTCTATAATTTGCGCCTGATTTATTAGCGTGACTGATGCCCTTCATAAATTAAGATTACTATCAGAGTTTTTTGAGAAATCCGATCAAATGCTCTCGATTTATGATTCTGAATTGCGGTTGATTGAAGCTAATTCGACCTTTTTTGAATTCATGGGTCGCTCGCGAGAAGAGTTGATTGGTGTTTACTTACATGATTTTTCTTTGGACGTAACATCTAGTGGTCGTTTAGAGCATTATAAGGAAGTAATACGAACCGGTGAGATATTTGAATGCGAATTTAAAAGTCACCGTACTTTAACCGAAACAATTCTAAAAGTACGTTCGTTTCGTCTAGGAGATGGTTTGGGAATTATGGCCCGTGACATTACTGATTTCAGACAAAACATTGAGGAATTGGAGCGGTATATTTATAAATCATCACACGATATTCGCGCTCCCATATCCAGTATTTTAGGTTTAGCCAATGTTGCGATAGACGAGTTGAAAGATCATGAGTTAGCTACTCAGTATTTCAAAATTATTAAGCAGCAAACGGAACGACTCGATGCTATCCTCAATCGTTTATTGACTATGACGGTTGTGAGGGATGGAGAGAAAGTGCTGCATCTAATTGATTTTAATAAAGAAATCTCTGAATTGATTGGTTCGCTCTCACTGATGCCTGGTTTTGATAAATTGGATATTACGGTCGATATTGAGAATAAAAGGCGGTTTTATTGTGATCGCTCACAGATTATTTCTGTTTTACAAAATCTTATAGAAAATAGCATAAAGTATCGCGACGAGCGCAAAAAAGTGAATCGACTTGAAATTCAAGTACGCGACGCCGATGAAGGTATAAACATCCGTATTTCTGATAATGGAATTGGAGTGCCACTGCACCTGCAGAAAGAAATGTTCAGAATGTTTTTCAGGGCCAGCAATGATAAACCTGGAACAGGATTAGGTCTTTTTACAGTTAGACAAAGTGTCCGACGACTCAATGGACAAATTAGTTTCGAAAGTAAGGAAGACGATGGCACCAAATTCTTTATATACCTCCCAAACGGCATCAATAAAAAGTAACCGTTCATCCTGTCGATTATCATTAAGGTTGCGATCAAATCAATACTTCAGTTAAAAAAACACCTATCCTTCTCGATGCCAATTCTTGACTATTAAAAGGTGAAGGCGTTTTTTAAGAGGAGGTCATTATTGATTGCAGATTAGTAAGAACCACTCCACTTGTCATCCCTCCAGGGATCGTATTTTCCTTTTGTTTTCTTTTCCTTTGTTGTGGCACTTCCAAAGCCTAAATAATTCCGTTGCCGTTTACTGCCAGCTTTCATTCTTTTACGGTGGTTCTCCACCTTTTTCTTTTCAAACTCCTCATCCGTCATTAAACAAAAGTAACATTGATGTTTCCATCTGATTGCTATAAACAATAGTATGCAAACGAAAATTACATGTCACATATTAATGTGATTTGTACAAATAAACTAGCAATGAATACTAGGCGCTTTTCTCAAAAACTTTAACCACCTAATAACCACACCCATAGCAAAGTTTGCCACATGGCGCAACAAAAACAAACCTAAGCTATCAGTAAATACACCCGAACAGTTTTGGGTAATTACTTTACACAATTGCGTAGAATCAACCGACAATCGATAATTAAGTAAACAAGAGTTGACCTATCAATAATGGTGAAAGGAATTTTACAAGTAAATTCGCGAAAAATTTTAATTCTATGCTAAAAATTAGGACCCTATTATTTCTTCTATTACTAACAATTAAAGGTTGGGCGCAATTAGCTCCCTGTCCAACTTTGGCAACTTCGAATGTAACCGAAGCTGCACAATATGGGGTGATGTATGAAATCAATTTACCTACCAATGGTAATCTGACCAGTTCAACATCACTTACCTATGCCGTCAACGCCTCTTCTGTGACGACCAATTATAATCGTGTAGCTTATTTTATGCAGCTTGATAATAATTGGGTTTGGGTTTCGATGAACAAGTTCAATACCACGAATGGAGAATTAATAATTCCCTATAGCGGTTCGCCTGTTGTTTGGCAGAACACCGTATCAGCAATGAATGTAGTAGGCAGTTCTGGATCAAACGTCACAAATACCGTTAACTCAACTGGCAACATTGAGATATGGGCTGATTGTTATTCTACAGGCAATGCCTTATCAGGAATAGGGGGCGACCCAAATAATTACGATTTTAATGATACGCGAGCTGTAGGCTCTAACTGTTACGGTTCGTTTCAGGTTCACAACTACAATATTGGTCAGACCATTTTTGCCTACAACCAGTTTATTGGAGGTGGGAACGACGACTTAGGTATAGGTAATAATAGCGGCAATAGCAATAAAGATTGGACTTTTATGAGTAATGCGGCTAACTACACGGTTAAAAAGTTATACATTCTCGTTAATAACATAGCTACCTTTCCAACACAACCCTCTACTGTTACAGCAACTGCTTGTAAAAACGGCACTTTAGCACCATACACAGTTAGTGTAAGCGCTCCATCCAACACCATTCAATCATACACTTGGTATCTTACCAATACGTCTTCAGCAACTGGGGGAACAGCGATTGGATCAACCACTACTTCCGCTGCCACCAATTCAATTAGTATTCCAACTGGTACAGCCGGATCTTATTATGTTTATTGTGTTGTTAATACGGCCAATGGTATTTCAAATTCCGAAGTATCAGGTGTTATTAATATACTTGATCCCGTTGTATCAATCAGTACGCCAACCACTACAATTTGCTCAGGAAGCAGTTTAACTTTGACAGCAGGAGGTAATCCAGCGACCAGCAATGGAGTAGTGACCAATACATTGGGATATACCATCCACTCCTTCACAAGCAATGGTGTTTTCACCACAGCTTCTCCATTAACAGTAGAATACCTCATTGTTGCCGGTGGTGGCGGTGGTGGCGCTGGTGATGGTGGTGGTGGTGGTGGTGGCGGTGTAATCACCGGTACCACTTCTATTAGCGCCGGCACCTATAGTATTGTTGTTGGTGCAGGTGGTGTAGGCGGTGTAAGCGTTAGCGACATTGTTAGTACATTATCAGGACAAGGAGGTAATTCATCATTTGCTACATACACAGCGATTGGTGGTGGACGAGGCGGAATGGAAAACAGCAACTCAGGTAATGGCGGTAATGGTGGCACTGGCGGAGGCGCTGGTGGAGCCAATCAATCTTCTAGTCCCGGAACTGGCACATCAGGCCAAGGTTATAGCGGAGGTTTTGACACTCCAGGCATGTCTGGAATGGGCGGCGGCGGCGGTGCCGGTGCTGTAGGTGGAAATGGTTCAGGAGATGTAGGCGGTAACGGAGGTGCTGGAATAACTTCTAGTATTACTGGTGTAACCTCTGCGTATGGCGGTGGTGGTGCAGGATCTGGTCGTGCTACACCACGTGCCCAAGGTGGCAATGGTGGCGGTGGCGCTGGAAGTGTTGTAAATACCACAACTATCAACGGTTCACCAGGCGTTAATGGCACTGGTGGCGGCGGCGGTGGTGGAACCGATCAAACCACAAATGGTGGTGCAGGTGGTTCTGGAATCGTTATCATTCGTTATCAGAATGCCTCCCTTAATTCCTATACTTGGAGTACTGGAAGTAGCACCAATGTCGCTGTCGTGAGTCCAACTGCAAACACCACTTACAGTGTCTCTGGTTCGAACACCCAAGGTTGCGTGAGCAATACCGCCACTTTAGCGGTCACCGTGAATACTGTGCCAGTGATAAGTATTACAGGAACCAATGCCATCTGTAACGGGGGTAATACCACTCTCACTGGTTCTGGTGCATCAACCTACACTTGGAATACCGGCACAACCACCAATACGATAAATGTTGCTCCAACCGCCAATACATCTTATACATTGAGTGGTAGAAATGCAGCCAATTGTCAATCTTCAACAACACTTGCTGTAACCGTGTATTCTTTGCCTGTTGTCTCAATAGCAGGAACTAATACCTTGTGTACAGGAGGTTCAATTTTGTTAACAGGTTCAGGTGCTTCTAGTTATGTTTGGAGTAATTCATCGACCAACTCTACAATCAGTGTTGCACCTACCAGCAACACCACTTATACTTTAAATGGCGTTAGTTCACAAGGATGTTCTGCAGCAACCGCTGCCTCTTTAGCTGTTACTGTTTACAGTTTACCTGTACTTACAGCCAGTTCATCTACCACTGCCATTTGCCCAACACAAACAGTAACCCTTAGTGGAAGTGGTGCATCAACTTACACTTGGATTGGTGTGCAAAATGCGCAAAATATCACAGTAAGTCCGACTATTACAACCACCTATTCACTCAGTGGCACTAGTTCACAAGGCTGTATTGGCAATACGCCTACCCTGGCAATTACTGTAAATACGGTGCCTGTCATTGCGATTACAGGCACCAATGGTGTTTGTTCTGGATCAAGCATTACACTCACAGCAAATGGAGCAAGTACCTATACATGGACAAATCCTTCGGCTACAACCAACACAGTAAGTGTAGCGCCTACTTCAAACACGACCTATTCGGTTAATGGCAGAAGTTCCGCTGGGTGTCTTGGTACAACTACTGTACTTGCGGTAACGGTTTATTCATTGCCAACTGTAAGCATTAGTGCAGCAAGCAGCAGCGTGTGTAATGGACAATCATTAACACTTTCAGCCAATGGTGCTTCGACCTACACCTGGAGTACGGCGAATTCAGCCAATTCAATTACAGTTGCTCCAAGTGCTAATACCACATACACGATGCGTGGCACAAGTTCACAAGGTTGCCTTTCGAGCAGTGCAGCTTCACTTGCTGTTACTGTGAATACTTTACCTGTGCTTGCCATTACATCAGCTACTACTGCAATTTGTAACGGTCAATCCTTAACCCTCAACGCAAATGGTGCTTCAACTTACACGTGGAATACAAATAACAATTCGAACACCCTTTCCGTTAGTCCATCTACAACTACCACTTACTCTTTAACAGGAACAAGTGTGCAGGGTTGTAATGGCAACGTAGCAGTCACAACTATCACCGTTTACAGTTTACCTGTCCTCTCTATAACTGGAACCAACACATTGTGTATTGGACAGTCTATCACATTAAACGCAAACGGAGCTTCTAGCTACACTTGGAATAATAGCAGTAATAGTGTTTCTATCAACGTTACACCTACAATAACAACCACTTATAGCTTGGCAGGAACAAGTTCAATCGGTTGTGTTGGAACCCCTACCACATTGGCAGTCACCGTATACACCTTGCCAATAATAAGCATTAGCGGTAACACCTTTATTTGTATAGGAGAGACAGCAACGTTAACTGCAGCTGGCGCATCTACCTACACTTGGTCGGGTAATGTGACTGGTTCGACAAATACAGTAACACCTACTACCAATAGTAGTTATACAGCAACAGGCACCGACTCTAACGGTTGTGACAATTCAGCCATTGTAACTATCACTGTAAATGCCATTCCTACTCTTTCGATATCAGGCAATACACCAATTTGTTCTGGTGCATCATCAACAGTAACTGCAAATGGTGCCTCTACCTATACTTGGAGCAACGGAACAAATGGAGCACAAGTGGTTATTACACCAACACTTGCTGCAGGTCAATACACCTTTAACGTAAGTGGCACCAGCACTGCAGGATGTATCGGCAACAGTGTTGATTCACTTTTAGTAAATGCATTACCTTCAGTTACTATAACAGGTAATGCCTTTGTATGCACGGGCGGCTCAACTACTTTAACTGCTAATGGAGCTAGTACTTATACATGGGAAAATGGTGCTAATACAACATCTGTAATTGTAACCCCTTCTGCTAGTATTCAATATTCAGTAACTGGAACTAGTACTGCTGGTTGTGATGGATCAACTTCCCTTTCAATAACCGTGGTATCATTGCCAACAGTAGCTGTTACTGGCAACACAGTTATTTGTACTGGTGAAAGTGTAACCCTTACAGCTACTGGCGCTAATACGTATAGTTGGAGCAGTGGCTCAACAGGTTCTGTTGTTGTGTTCACGCCTACCGCTAACACCAGTTATACAACAGTTGGAGAAATTAGTCAAGGTTGTACTGACTCCACTTCAACAAACATCATTGTTAATGCCCTTCCAATTTTGGTTTTAACGCCATCTGTCGCCACCATTTGTGAAGGAGAATCATTATCTGTGAATGCAAGTGGTGCAACCACTTATAGTTGGAGTACTGGTGCAACTACTTCGTCTATTAGCGTTACTCCTACTCTCACCAGTTCGTTTACTTTAACAGGTACTAGTCAGGAAAATTGTAGTTCCACAACTACTCTGTCTGTCATTGTTGATGCCTGTACCGCTCTGGCCAATCGCGAGATCACTTCAATAGAGGTTTTCCCAAATCCAGGTAGTGGGGTATATGAAGTTATTTCAACCACTGCAATTATTAACGTAGAAGTTTATAATACAGTTGGTCAGAAAATTGTCACAACCAATTCAACTATCAATATCAGTGATTACGCGAATGGCGTGTACTTCGTTAGGATAAATCTTGTGAATGGTCAAAGTTTCAATAAACAGATCATTAAAAACTAATAATTGCTATTACTATAAAAGGCTGTCCTTAATTAGGACAGCCTTTTTTATTTAGTTAAAAAAACCAATTCAACCTAAGGACAAGATGGATAGTTTGCCAACAGATTAAAAGATATCAGTCTTCCAATTTCGCTTTAATTTCAATTGCGCCCTGCACCTCTTCTAGCCACTTATTCAGGTAGTGTATGGCATCAACATCATTATTATTCTTTGCCTCTTTCAACCCTTCATGCAATAAATCCATTTTCAGCTCCAGTTCACTAAGGGGTAATTTGCTAAGAAAAATTCGGTTCAAATGATTTGTACTTAGTTTATCAGTCGTCATACAATCGCGAAGTTGCACAGTTGATTGTAAACTTTGTATTAATAAAAAATGGTCGCTCACCTCAAAACGAAGAGCCAAAGCCTCCAAAATAGCTTCAAAACCTACTCATTTTTGGCGTAAATTTGCGGCGACTCCAACCTATGAAAAAATTCTCCACCTTTTTTGCACTTTTCGTTCTACTGCTTTCGTGTATTAAGTCCCTCGCACAACCAACAATGGGCGTTAATAGTTTTTACACGACTACAACAACTGCATTAGCTAGTAATACTTCCTGTTCACCTTCGAAATCAGTCACACTTAATGGTTGGCTATTTTCATCTAATACTACTTCCAACTGCGGTTTTAACTGGACAACTAGTACAGGTGGAGATGGTAGAATACAGTATCTTGTTGGTTTTGGGACTGTAACCCAGTTAAGTTTCGGATCTGATGACGGGTCAGAATTCGCTCTAAACAATTTAATATGGGGCGTTTCAACCTCGAGTTGGACTTCAAAAGCAATGACATTCGTTGGTTACAAAAATGGCTCACCCGTTCCAGGCGCCACCTTAAATGCCACAACACCATCAGGTACTGGCATTTTAAATACCCTTATTGTTACCTTCACCAATAACACAGCCTTTAATGACGTTGATAATATATTGCTTGCCCCAAATTCAACAACATGTAATTCAATACTATTCTTTGAAGAAATAACGGTTTCTACGGCTACATCAACTTGTCCGAACCCTACCTTTAATATTGTTTCCAACAATAGTGTAAGCTGTAATGGTGGTTCCAATGGATCTGCCAGTTTTTCTGTAACTGGAGGAAGTGGCTTTACCTACACGTGGGTACCATCAGGTGGAAACGCATCAGTAGCTACTGGCCTTAGTGCCGGAATTTACACGCTATTCAGCACGAATAGTTGCGGAACAATGGGTACTAAAACTGTTCAAATAACGCAACCCTCGTCAGCACTCATTACCACTTCAGCTGTGACCAATGTTCTATGTAATGGCGGCAGCACTGGCTCTGGAACAATTACAGCCTCTGGCGGCACATCCCCGTATTCTTACTTATGGGGAGCCGGTCAAACCACTTCTGTTATCAGCTCCCAATTAGCCGGTTTTAAAACCTGCACAGTAACCGATGCGAATGGGTGTACATCGAATAAAGTCCTAACTATATCTGAACCTGGAAGCGCCTTAGGAACCAACACTGCCATTAGCAATGTTCTGTGTTTTGGTGGAAATACAGGAAGTGCTACGGTAACTGCCACTGGTGGATCTTCTCCCTACTCTTATCTTTGGTCTACCGGTTCAACGTCCTCTGTGATCACTTCTCAATTCGTTGGTGTAAAAACTGTAACAGTAATTGATGCCAATGGTTGTACCAAGACAACATCGGTAACTATTACACAGCCTGCTGCATTAACAGCAACTACAGCCACCGTAAATGTACTTTGTTTTGGAGGAGCTACAGGATCTGCCACCGTTAGCGCATCTGGCGGAGCCGCTGGTTATACCTATTTATGGTCGAGTGCTCAAACAACATCCGTCATTTCCTCTTTAGTTGCAGGCGTTCGTCAGGTTACAGTAACCGATGCCAACAATTGTACCACTTCTGCAACTGTTACTATCACACAACCATCAAGCGCCGTAAGTTCGACTATTGCTGCCGGTTCAGTTAGTTGTAATGGCGGAAGCAACGCCAGCGCCACGGTAACGGCATCAGGAGGCACAGGTCCCTATACCTATTTATGGTCAACAAGTAGCACTTCATCGCTCGTTACTGGTCTTAATGCCGGTGTGAAATCAGTGACTGTTACAGACATCAATTCGTGTTCAACATCAACAAACTATACCATCACTCAACCAACAGCAATTTCAATATCAACAGCTGTTTTGAACGTTGCTTGTTTTGGTGCATCCACCGGTGCAGGCACTGTTCTTGCCTCTGGCGGCACACCTGGGTATAATTATTTGTGGTCGAGTGGCGCCACCACATCTGTCATCACTGGACAACCCGCTGGTGTAAGAACAGTCACAGTAGCAGATGCGAATAATTGCATTGCTACCAAAACGATTAATATTAGTCAACCCGCATCAACTGTGACTGCAACAATTGCCAAATCTAATGTATTGTGTTTTGGTGGGAACAGCGGTTCAGCCACTGTTACTGCATCTGGCGGAACAGGCGCCTACACTTATTTATGGAGTGGTTCACAAACTAGTTCTATTATTACCGCCCAAACTTCTGGAGCACTTCAAGTTATTGTTACTGATGCAAACAGTTGTACTGTAGCAGCTACCTCAACAATTACACAACCTGCTTCGTCCTTATCTAGTAGCACCCAAACAAATGCGGTATCATGTAATGGTGGCAGCAATGGTACAAGTACAGTAATTGCAAATGGTGGTACAACACCATATACTTTTAGTTGGTCAACAGGTGCCACAACCTCGGTTATAACTGGTCAAACAGCCGGTACCAAGTCCATAACTGTTACTGACAATAACGGTTGCATATCATCTACTGTTGCTATTATTAATCAACCAACAGCATTAGCTTCTTCTACAACCGTTATCAATGTTCTTTGTAATGGTGGTAATAACGGAAGTGCCACTGTAACAGCGTCGGGTGGTGTGGCACCTTACAGTTATTTGTGGAGCAGTGGATCTACTAACTCAATTGCAAGTTCACAAACCAGCGGTGTTAAAACAGTGACCATTACAGATGCAAATAATTGTACAAGAACAGCCTCTGTGCAAATCTCCGCACCCAATGCATTAATAGCCAGTTTAACCACCCAATCTATCTTATGTTACAATGGTTCTACTGGTTCAGCTACTGTTACAGGCAGTGGTGGTGTGGCTCCCTATACGTATTTATGGAGCACCAGTTCAACTAGTTCGGTTATTACCGCGCAAGTAAGTGGCGTAAAAACGGTCACCATAACCGATGCCAACGGTTGTACCGCTGCACAATCAGCAACGCTTAACCAACCTGCAGCGGCACTCTCGGCAACCATTAATACTTCTCCTGTGCTTTGCTATGGTAATGCAACCGGCTCGGCAACAGTCGTTTCAGCAGGCGGCACGAATCCGTATTTTTATAATTGGAACACAGGTTCTACTACATCCGTAATAACGGCGCAAAGCGCTGGGGTTAAAACAATAACTGTAACCGATAATAACAATTGCACCTTTACAGCTCAGGCCACATTAACACAACCAGCTGCTTCGGTCGCCATTAGTATCGCTTCGCAGTCTGTACTTTGCTTCGGCAATGCAACAGGGAGTGCGACAGTTACAGCAGGTGGAGGAACAGGCAGTTATTCCTACTTATGGTCCACTTCCGCCACCAATTCAATCGTTACCGGATTAGTGACCGGAATTAAATCTGTCACTGTTACTGATGCAAACGGTTGTAACGTGCAGGGAACAGTGTCAATTGCACAGCCTGCATCCGCAGTATCCCAATCTACTCTATCACAACTTTCTGTATTATGTCGTGGTAACAACAGTGGATCGATTACAATTGCAGGTTCAGGTGGTACAGCCCCTTATAGTTATTTATGGAGTAATGCATCCACATCTGCTTCTTTGACGGGACTATCTGCAGGACTTCTAACTGCAACCGTTGCAGATAATAACGGTTGTGTTAAGATCAGCACCTACACCATCACACAACCCACCTCCTCTGTTGCAGCCTCAGCCAATAGCAATTCTGTATCCTGTTCAAATGGTTCAAATGGCTCCGCCACTGTAACTGCTACGGGTGGTGTAGCTCCCTACACTTATCTCTGGTCTACCGCGAGCACATCCTCTATTATCAGTAGTTTGACTGTTGGTGTAAGAAGTTATACCGTAACAGATGCCAATGGCTGTAATATCAGTGGTACTGTCAATATCCTACAACCAACTGCTGTGTCAGTAACTGCCACAGCCGCTTCAAATTCGGTATGTATTGGCTTACCTGCTATATTATCTGCAAATGCTACAGGTGGAATAGGCACCATAACCTATAGCTGGACTGGAGGACCTTCAACAGCCAACTACACAACTACTATCAATAACACCAACACCTATACTGCAACTGCCACAGACGGTAATGGTTGCAGTCAATCTACCACTATCCTAATAACTGCTTTAGTCAATCCTACCATCGTTGTTTCAAGTGGCACTATCTGTGCAGGGCGTTCGTATACCTTTAATCCGACTGGCGCGTCGACTTACACCATAACAGGTGGCAGTTTTATTGTTAGTCCCAGTAGTACAAGTAACTATACTGTATCAGGCACTTCGTCACAAGGTTGTATTTCCAATTCACAGGCTTCTGTTGGTGTAGTAACCAACCCAACCGTTTCTGCGGCCAGCGCAACAGTTTGTTTAGGAAACACAGTTACCCTATCCGCTAGTGGCGCATCCACCTACACCTGGAGTAATTCTGTAAATACCGCTACCAATGCAGTATCGCCTGGCACAACTGCGAGTTATACCGTTATTGGCACCACCAATGCATGTACTAGCATACCCATAATTGCTAATGTCACTGTAATCGCACTTCCTACTGTGGTAGTAAGCAACGGCACCATTTGTAATACGGCCAATTACACGATAACACCTACAGGTGCACAAAGTTATACCTATTCTAGCGGAAGTGCGGTGGTTTCTCCTTCAAGCACTTCAATTTACACAGTAACAGGAACCAGCTCTGTTGGCTGTATTTCTGGCCCTAGCACGTTAACTGTCACAGTTAATCCACGTCCTATTGTTGCCTTGAACAGTGGTTCAATTTGTTCAGGACAAAGTTACACCCTTGTACCAAGTGGAGCCACCACTTATACGTTGAGTTCAGCCGCTGTTGTTTCACCATTTATCACTACAAATTACAGTGTTGTTGGAACAAGCAGCGCCGGTTGTTTAAGCACCAATACAGCGGTAGCAACTGTTAGTGTTTACTTCAATCCACTAGTTACAGGAAGTTCTGTTTCTTATTGTCAAGGAGGTATCGCTACCCTTTCTGTTACAGGTGCCAGTACCTATTCATGGAATGGTGTTGCTGGAGCGAATACTAAAACAGTATTAGTAAATGGTAATACAACCTATACCGTAACTGGAGCATCAACTGTAGGTTGTGTTTCCGCTCCTTATAGTTTGTACGTAACGGCAACACCTGGTCCGACTATTACCGTGAACTCACCAAGTATTTGTTTAAACCAAAATATCACCTTAACAGCATCTGGTGTTAATACCTACACTTGGAGCACATCTGCGACTACTAATAGTATTATTGTTAGTCCTGCCACGAATACCACGTACTTAGTATCTGGACAATTAAACGGATGTAATAACACGGCCACAGCCATTGCGACTGTGAGTGTTGCGGCCTTACCAACCATTGCTGTCTCTGGAAATACCAACATCTGTTCAGGCTACAGCACCATGTTAACCTTTAGTGGTGCTTCCAGTTACACACTGAGTAATGGGAATGTAGGCACTACCGCCTTATTAACGCCTACCAGCACTTCCAATTATACGGTGATTGGTACAGGAGCCGGAGGTTGTATTGGTTCAGCCTTACAAACAGTAAGTGTTACACCGACAACTACGCTATCTATTAGCGGCACTTTTAGTTTGTGTGAAGGTGGTTCTACCACTCTTACAGCCAATGGCGCAGGTAGCTACACATGGAACAATGGAAGTAATTTATCCTCTATCGTTGTTAACCCAACTGTAACAACAACCTACTCTGTAGCATCTTCGCAATTTGCCTGTATTGATCCTGCTGTTATACAAGTGACTGTTTACGGCAATCCAACCTTATCGATTTCTTCACCAACAGCACTTTGTACTGGCGATAGCGGTGTTTTAACCGCTTCTGGTGCTACTAGTTATAGTTGGACTAATGGTCCTAACACAGCCAATTACACTGTAACCCCATCAAGTACAACTAATTTTTATGTCATTGGTTCATTCAGTACAGGATGTACATCCACTTCAACGACACAAGTTATAGTAAATCCAAACCCAACTTTATCAATTAGCGGCACAAGTGTTATATGTACAGGTGAATCAACAACATTAACTGTTACAGGAGCTAGTAATTATACGTGGAGTAATGGTGCACCGTTTTCGTTTATTGTTGTAAGTCCTACTACCAACACCACCTATTCTGTACTTGGTGTAGATAATAATGGTTGCACTGGTAATACCGTTTCATCTGTTACCGTGAATCCACTTCCAACTTTAACCGTAACAGGTAACACTCCAATTTGTGCTGGTAGCACATCCAGTCTTGTTGTAACCGGTGCCAACACCTATACCTGGCAAAATGGCAACAACAGTAATCAAGTTCAGCTAACGCCGACACTTACAGCAGGATTTGCGACATTCCAGGTAAACGGTACATCTTTTGACGGTTGCGTGAACTCCAAGGTTGATTCTGTATTGGTCAATGCCCTTCCACAATTAACTATTACTGGAGCGAGTTATATCTGTACAGGTAATTCGCTCACGCTTTCAGTATCTGGTGCTGCTACATATACTTGGGAAAGTGGAGCCAACACCACTAGCATTGTTCTCACTCCACTTACGAGTGGTTCATTTAGTGTAGCGGGACAAAGTACAGCGGGTTGCTTAGGTCAAACCTTGACCAATTTCACTGTGGTTACAACCCCTACAGTGGGCATTACTGGCAACTTAAGTTTCTGTGAAGGTGGTAGCACAACACTTACTGCAACTGGTGCTAATACTTATAGCTGGAATACCGGCTCTACAGCATCTGTTATTGTTGTTACACCAACCGCTTCAACCAGCTATACCCTTGTAGGTACAGTCAGTCAAGGCTGCGGCGATACCGCTAGCACTAGTTTAACTGTGCATCCAGTACCAAATCTTACTGTGGCTGCTAATCAATCGAGTATTTGTTTAGGTGAAACCACAACACTAACTGTTTCAGGGGCTTTGAGCTACACTTGGAACAATGGAGCCCCTACGTCCTCACTTGTCCTTAGCCCAACTGTAAGTACAACTTATAGTGTAATAGGCACGAATACATTTAACTGCATCGATTCCACCACAATATACATAGATGTTAATGCTTGTAATGCTATTCAGGAAATGAAGTCGACTAGCATCACCATATATCCGAATCCTTCGAGTGGAAGATTTACAATAACGTCGAGCGTTAATTTTGAATTACTAAAGGTGTTTGACTATTCAGGAAAACTAATTTTTGAAAGTTGTGAAGCCTCATTGCGAGAAATCGATTTAACTGGATTTGCAAAAGGACTGTACCTGCTTGAATTAACCGATACTAACGAAGTGTTGCATCGCGAGAAATTATTAGTGGAATAATATTTACTCCATCATTGTCGCAATTTTAATCGCATAACGAGCCACATTAAAGTACTCGGAACTAGTTAATATGGTGATGCTTCTTGATTGATTGGTATAATGTACCATGATATTTACGTATCCCGGCCAGCTTCCGCTATGCATGACCACTGGTTCGTAGCGTTCGTCATCCATTACTTCCCACCCGAAACCGTAGTGTGTTGACTCGTTTTTAATTTTGTTAGCAGTAAAGGCCAATTGTAGTGTTTTGGCGGTAAGTAATTTTTCTGATCGTAAATTATTTTCCCACTTAACTAAATCAATTAAACACGAATTAACGCAACCATCGCCCGTAATGCCATCGAGCCAATAAACATAATCGTATTCTGCTAATGAATCTGGCAAGATGAATTTTTTCAAGCTATCGTTGTACACATACCCCAATGCATAATTATCGATGTTTTGTCCAGCTCTTCGCGAATGGTAAATGGTTGTACGGGACATTCCAAGTGGAACAAAAATTTCGTTCTTCATAAAATCATCATAGGATTGAGCAGAGGCCTTTTCAATAATACAGGCCAGCATTACGTATCCGGTATTGCTATAAGCGTATTGCGAACCCGCCTTGAAGTAGGGTTTTGGTTTATTGGATGCGAAAAAATTTAGGACATCGGCATTATTGGCAATTTTTTTCTTATCCCATTTTTTCTCCATCACTTCTGCATAATCTGCTAAGCCGCCTATGTGGTTGAGTAAGTGGCGAATGGTTACATCCTTATAAGGTAAATCGGGTAACCATTTAGTAATCGGGTCATCTATGTTGAGTTTACCCCTTTCCAGGAGCATGAGAATTGCGTATGCCGTAAATTGTTTACTGCATGATGCCAATTCAAACATGGTAGATGGCGTAATCTTGATTCCGTTGCCTCGAGCGGTTTCACCTACGCAACCATTGTAAACTAGCTTTCCCTGGTCCATCACCGAAACACACCCATGAAAGCCCGCCGCTCTTTGCTTTAATGCAAGGAGGCTGTCCATTCGTTTTGAGAAATTGGTAGGGAGCGGAGTGCCATCCGATTTTTTCACTTTGAACGATTCCCCGCGCATGCGTAAACCAGCAATTTTGCCCTTTTTATTGAATGAATAGCTTACCCCTTCCATTTCAGTTGTATCGCGTGAATAGACTAAAGTGACACTAACCGATTTTTCAGACAGCGGTTTTATCGCTCTTACTTCAACATCCCCCTTCATGGCGTAAATTAACTCGTTAATAGATTCCATTCTGTTCTTGGAGAAGACGAGTTTCATTAAGCCACTGTAGCAGGAATGCATTTTTTTGTAATCATGCGTATTAAATGCTTCAAAGTGGCGTTTGACCGTATTTAGTTGCTGAGGCGTTTGTCCAAATGAATTAGCTGATTGGAAAAAAAGAAAGAGGACTAGTAGTCGTAAGTGCATAAAATGAGGGTTAATTAGATTTTGGGGATTCTCTTTTTGCAATAGCAATTTACAAGGTAATTTCAATGGAAAGTGGAAGATTTGACTAAAAAGCCGTTGAAAATCATGGAAATATTGATTTAGAGCCAATTAGAAATCGATATTATTCTTGAAAAGGTTGAATTAAATATCAAAAATTCGTAAATTTGCCGTCCGCTGGTTAGGTGGATGAGTGGCTGAAATCAACGGTTTGCTAAACCGTCGTACGGTGTTAAGCCGTACCGGGGGTTCGAATCCCCCCCTGACCGCACCAAAACAAAAAAAAGACCCCCTCCGACAGGAGGGGGTTTTCTATTTTGTGCGTAGTCAATTGAAAGCTTGCTTTCGATTGGCAAGCACAAAATAGAAAAAACCCGTAGGGTCTT
>JACCDW010354572.1_pt1 | contig 140357 bp, 120 predicted proteins | sample 7449781 | NCBI WGS metagenome assembly JACCDW01 (sample SAMN15323449, study PRJNA562643) | freshwater metagenome | isolation source: river surface water | place: USA:Blue River Watershed | collected 2017-08-18 | reverse complement strand
TCCAATCTCGCATTAACCTATTAAACAACTACTTACACCTCCAAAAAAAATTGAAGTTTTTTTCGCACTTCCCTCAACAACTCCTAAAACATTCCCGTTTTTACTCCTTTGAAGTATCAATAGAGGCCACCAGCGTGGGGAATCGACCATACATTTAGCCCATTTTTATACTAAACAATTCCGGTAAAGAAATACTTTAAGGCCACCCGCATGGGGAATCGACTATACAATTAAACCATTTTAATACTAAACAATTCCGGAAAAAACTACTTTCAGACAGCCGGCATAGCGAATTGTGCCACTCCCCTAACCGAAAATCATCACTTTATTACCGAAATTAACTCAAATAGATATTCAATAAAGACCAAAGAACCCATTGCGGCTCATCCGATAATTGGAAAAATTTGTTCTAATTGGACAAATAGTGCGATGTTTTACTCCAATCTTTACTGAACTACGAAAATAGAACCTTGAATTTTACCTGATTTTGAGCCTGTAGTTTGTAAAAAGTAGGTTCCAGGTTTCAAATTGATGGGACGTTCTAATGAAGATTGTTCTAAATCTGTACGTTCAACTTCCCAAAAATCAATAACTCTCCCCGAAAAATCTACAATTTGCATTTGAAATTCCTCATTGATTTGAGATCCATACATATATATACGTAGAACATTTTGCTCAACGGGATTAGGAAATACTCGAAAATTCGTTTTATCTAGTTTACTCAAACCCACAAAAGACGTATCCACTTCCTTACACCACTTTCTCATTTCTTCATACCACTGCCATACATCTAGTCTACCACCGGAGCGAGTATATTGTTTCAAATTAGAATTCTTTGAAACACTGCTATCCAACCAATTTATCAAAAGTTCATGTGCTTGTAGTGGATTGGAATGATACAATTTTAGAAAACTATCGCATGCCAATGAGTGCATTAGTGAAATGGAAGCAGCTAGTTGTGGTGAACTAAATGAGGTGCCCGTTTCTGCAACGTAGGGATCTTCCTGGTTAAACTCCATGGGCTGTGTGGTGTAAATCTGAACACCGGGGGCCGCTAAATCCACATACTCAGTAGAATATCCACTCATATAATGTTGATCATCTTTGTTGCTTGCAGAAACCATTATTAAATGTTTGGAAGGACACATCGTTGGCAAATCGCCAAAATTCTCAATTTTAATATTTCGATTTGTAGTCGCCGCGGCATTCAAAATACCCACTGAACCTAAAGAGTCAAACATTTGGCACCACAAGGGAGCATCTTCGGGATAACCGTTATCCATTCCTAAAGATTGATTCAACGCCACGATATTTGCTCCGCGTTTTCCGCCTGACATTATATATAGTTGTTTCATGCGAAATGCATAGACCATTCCGCGAATTAATCCGAGTTCAACATCTGTCATACTTTTAGGCCAACAATTTATAGGCAAAACTTTAACGGTCCATACAACGCCAGTTACGCCAATTTCATTATTTCCAGCAGCACCAAGTACCCCAGCCACAGATGTACCGTGACCGTCATACACGGATACCTCGTTAAAAACTTGAGGATTTTGATCACCCGAATTCCATCCTTGATAATCATCTACATAAGAATTACCATCGTCATCGATGCCATTCCAAGGAATTTCATGATGATTAATAAACAAATTGGTTTTCAAATCCGGATGCGAAGTATCAAATCCATCATCGATCACGGCAACAACCATAGTATCTCCAGCCTTATTAATTGCTTTGGATGAATAATTCCAAATCTTATCTACTGAAATTTGAGATAAATGCAATTGCCTATTTATTAATGGATCGTTAGGAAGAGCCCGTTTCACAATTTCATGGGTATACTGAATCAGTTCAACACCATCCATCATAGAAATCAACTGAGTAAGATATGCATGATTTGCATTCCAAAAATTTAAGTCAGTATTTTTTAATCTTACCGACAAGAGTCCCATACCGCTGTCAATAACATTAATGTCAAAAACTACTGCAGTTTTAACTGTTTCTAAGTTTCGTTCTAAAGTTCCACTCTCCTTATTTCCTTGAATACTTGAAATCCAATCCGTATTATTCAATTCCAGTATAACCTTATGGATGCTTGACTTATTCTTCACTTTTACTATCCATAAGTTTGGTACTATTTTGGGTTTCGGGGGATGAATATTCTGGTCAGAGGAAACAATTTGAGTACGATTCAAAATTGTTTCTTGGGGAAGAGCATAAAGATTCTTGACTTTTAGATAATTTTCAGCAGCGAACAATCTTACTGACATCAAAATCATCAAAAGGAGTAGTTGAATATTGCGAATATGAATGACGGGCATTGATTAAAGGGTTTATCTGAACTGATGAGGTAAATTTAATTATAGAATTTAACAAAAAAAGCTCACAATTGAAATTGTGAGCTTTTTAATTTGCAATATTTACAACATTATTTGTTTGCGTTATCTGGTTTGGCTTTCATTTTTGCTTCTCTAGCAGCAACTTTTGCCAAGTAATCATCAATACGCTTTTTCATTTCAATCACGCTTGAATCTGTTGGATTCAATTCTAATACTTTACTGTAATAATAACTAACCTTAGGATAATTTTTATTCTTCTGTGCGTAATAGGCCATATTACGGTAAGCATTTTCGATATCTTTTTGTGATTTCAACTTTTGATTGGCGTCCATTTTGGAAATCCAACGTTCGTATGCTGCTGTCACTTTTCCAGAGCTATCGGTTGGATCTATTAATGCTTCTGTAGTTGCAATTAAGTAATATCCAGAAATATAATTGGTGTCTTGTTTGATGATTTCTTTATAAACATCCAATGCTTTGTTGTTTTGTCCCATGAAAGAAAAAGTTCTAGCTTGATAAAACAAATCTCTTAAGTTTAAAGTACCATTGTTTTTTGCTCTCTTCAACTGCAAGATTTCATAAGCTCTTTCATATGCAGTATTGGATTCTTTCTTTAATGATGCAATTTTCTTTTCAGTTTCTTCTTGGTTGGGATTGTACACTGTGTCTGCGGCAGTTAATGCATTAATTTCTTTGTTCTTTTCTGCACCTAAGGTGTAATAAAGGTCAAAAGTTGCATCATACATAGCTAGTGAGGATCTCATGGTATCACTCAAAACGGTTTTAAATCCATTAAATGAGGCCGACTGTTGATCGTCTTTGAACAATAAAATTGATTTGAAATACAATTCTCTTCCGATAAGGTTACGCCCCATTGGTTTAACGAACTTTGCTTCGTATAAATCAAAATTTTGTAAAGCAATTTTTACTTCTTCTTTTGTAATATCTTTCTTACCTACATATGCATAAGCTATAACACCATAAATGTTGGGCATTTCTTTTTGTTTGAGTAATGAATTACCTTCAGCAATAGCTTCGTCAAATTGAGCATTCAAGTACAACGCTTCTACAAATAATCTACGTGCAGTTAAGTTGTTGTTTCTTTTCAAGTATTCTTTAAAATAGATGATTGCACTGTCGCGTTGATCCATTAAATTCATAACCTCTGCCATTTGACGGTATGCAGGTGCAAATTCTCTGTCCTTTTCTAAAGCTTCATTGATTCTCAATTTAGAAAGCTCATAATTTTTTACACGACGGTAAACACGAGCTTCCTTCAACAATGGTCTTGGATCAGTTGGTTCTTCGTATCCCGCAACGATAAACTGTTGAACAGCAGCAGATAAATCCAATTCATTTAAAATCATCAATGCATCGCCTAATAAAAGTTTATTTTCAAAATCAGTAGATCCTTTTTCTAAATGATCTTTTGCTTTTGCTGCATAACGCAATAACGTTTCCTTAGGCGCATATTCAACCATTAAATAAGCTCTACCGATTTCCTTATTAATTACCGGAAGTAACTTTTTCTTTTCTGTTAGCGCTTGTTGGAAAAATGCCTCCGCGGCGTTCTGATCTCCAGATCTGAGTGACATTAAACCTTTACCAACCAAATTGATTTTACTTTTGGGTGCATTCAGCAATCCTTTATCAAAATAATCGATGGCACCGATAGAGTCTCCTTTTAAAATAGCGTTGATTCCCGCATAGTAGTAGTTGTCTCCAACTTTAGGCTTTTTAGCGATTAATGTTTTGAAAACATTTTCAGCGTCTTCATACTGTTCGTTTCTCACAAATCGATTTGCTTCAGCAATATTCTGAGCATTAAGCGAAGAGTAAGATGAAATTGCCGCTAAGGCAAGTAAAGATACAATTACGTTAGATTTCATTTTGACTGCAAAAAAAATAATTAAATGTTAAAAGATTGTAAACTACCGATTAAAAAGGCACATTTATTTGAAAAAAAATTGCTTTTTCCGCAAATTCAACCTTTTTTATGGTTTTACCTATCCATGCTTATAACAACATTTTAAATGCCAGATTTGTTCTAAGCAAGATTAGTGACATAGAAATGACAAAATCCGATTTTAATCCACTTGAACTTTTCTACCGGCAGAATGCGCGGGTAATAATCCTGATTTCTGCAACAAAGCTTGTCCGGCTTGACTATTTGCATACAAAGTAAATCCGGTAATTAATCCAGAATAACCCTGAGATTCATAGCTCATCAATGGTTGAATAAAGGGATACTGTTTCGCACTAATTTGAGATTGGAATGGCCAATATAAATCACCATTAAAATTCTCTACTTTTAAAATAGTAAACGAATTTCTTAGTTCACGAGCTAAAGGATCCTTTAAATCTGCAATGGTATTTAAAGAAACTAAACCTATGGCATATTCATGTTCGTTAACATATTTTAACACATCCAAATCCGATTTCATTTTTGTTGCTTGAATTGATCTGTTTTGGGGTTTATAGCCTCTAGCTTCTAAGGTATTTTTTACGCACAAGAAATTGGAGGTATTTGCACCGGTAAAACAAAGTGAGTATTGAGATTGTTCTGTGGACATTCCCCAAAGTTTGACAATTTCTTCGAGCTTGATGGCTTCTCTTTTGGATTTTAAACTCGATATAAAGACAGGTGCGCTGTAACCCAAAACAACAGAGTTTACGGTAGCATTCTTTTTTGTTTTTAGCCAATTCAATTCTTCAGATTGCAAACTATCGTGAACAATGATGCCGTTTAATTCTCCATCTATGAATTGCTGCATTAATGGTGAATATTCCGAAAAAACGGGTGTTATTTTTGCTTTGGGATACTGGCTATGAAATATTTCTAACCATTGTGTAACTAGAAAACTATCGCCTTGTTCAAATCCAATTTTAACAACACCTGCTGTTGGCACATCTTTACCGGGAGCTGAGTAATCAAAGTTTTGACATGCAAAAATGGTAATCAAAAAGGGCAACATCCATAAATTTAAATTTGAATTATTTGCTTTCGGGGGATGCTCATTCTGCAAATGAGAATGAATGTAATTACTTTGAGTTGAATTGGATTTTTTCTGACCAAGTTTCAATGAATGAAATGGATTATGATCTTTAAAGGATTTCCATCCCCGGAAAAACCTTAAAATGCCCCAAACAAACAAAATAACTCCAGCCCAAAGATTACCATTATCGATACCCCACTCTCGAAGAACTACAATGTCAGGAGCAAAAAATGCGAAGTAGATTGCAAAAGAAGCAAAAATTAAACTTGACGCAAAGTGGTACCAATATCCTACCTTCATACTACAAAAATAAAATAGGTCGGTGAAAACCGACCTATTTTCTAAATTAATATTTTTAATGGTTTATTTAACCATCATAGTTTTGCTGATTTTGTTAGCGCCAGAAATTACGCTGTATGTGTAAACACCTGGAGTTAGATTACTTCCATCAATGTTCAACATGTGATTACCACGGGACAAACCGTTGTAGTTTTGAGTAGAAATCAAAGCTCCCAAAGTATTTCTAACTTCTAAAGTAACATTACCTGGTTTTGTCAAGTAAATCATCACTTGAGAATTATCGCTGAATGGGTTTGGTTGGTTTTGATTTACAACAAATACTTCACCTGTATTAGGTGTTTCAACACCTACTCCGTATAACATACCGATTGTTCCGTTTAGAATTTCAGAAACGGGTATTGCTTGGTACATAATTTTGTTATTCATCACGTCGTGGTTTGCCATTACGCGATCATTGTTTTGCAAGTTTGTACCAGGGATTTCATCTTGTTGCCAAACAACATGCACGAATTCATCTGCTTCACGAGCAACAGATGCAAAATCGTCTTCTCTACCAATGAACTGTGTGATGTTTTGTGGGGTAGCCCAAGATGCACCCCCGTCGGTTGAATGCACAATTCCGATATCACGGAAGTTAGCATCCAAATCAGAAATATCTTCTTCAATTGGAACAGAGAAGGTCACATAAATATTGCCATTTGCATCAATAGCCGCGGAAGGTTGACGCATTGCACTGGTATTACCCAAACGTGCAGTAGTGTTTACACCTTGAGGAAGTGCACCACTAGACAAAGCTTGAGTGGTAGCAGGACGCAAAGAGTTAACACCATCACCATTTCTATCGAATTGGTTACCACCAGCAATTGCTTCTGCACCTTCGGTTTTATCTTCATTCCAATACATCAAGGCTTGGTATCCAGGGAAGAAACTGTAACTTTCGTCAGTAGTATCATCATCCAATACACGACCTAGTCCCCAGAAAGCGTGAACTTTATTCGACGCGTCGATTAACACATGAATTGTTCCGTCTGCAGTGAATGGGGTATCTGTCATGTATTCTTTACCAGTCCAAGGAGCGTATTTAAATGGTTCTGCAGCGATACGGGTAAAGTCAGTTCCTGAGTTTGAGCTTTTCCAAACGTAAGCTCCTGTCATCAAACCTGAAATACCAATTGCAACAGTACTTCCTTTAACATCAATGGAATAAGCATCAGCACCGCCGTAGTTAGTTAAAGTACTGTCATAACCAGGCAACATTTGATGTTGGATATCCCAAGTAGTACCACCATCTAAACTTCTGCTGTAGACCATTGGAGCAAAAATACCTTTTCTCTCTGGGGCACGAGCTTCACCAGGAGCTGCGGAATCCGTGTAAGAACAAATCAAATGGATGGTATCACCAGCACTTGCAGCTCTAGCCCAAATTGGTTTGTAGGGAGTTTCGTTCAACACATAAGTTGTAGTAGAAGGACGAGAACTCGCGCTGTTCGATTTGGTAAGGAAGAAACCACCATTGGTTGCATCATGACCGATGGTAAATACAGATCCATCAGACAATATACCCACGCTGGGCCAACCAGTACGTTGAGTTGGTTCTACTTTTTCATTTGAAGCAGCATCCCAAGTTCCTGAGGTGCTTCGGAAATTGTAACCTGTTCCACGACCTGGAAATCCTGCAGCGTCGGAACTAGCTGTAGTCCAAACAGCAGAAATTGCTCCGTCTTTATGACGAACCAATCTGCGGCCCATTGCAGCATTGGATTGTAAGTCGTAATACGTTGAACCTATTTCAACGAAGTTAGCGTGGTTAGCAGCACGGTTAGTAACCGAATTTTTTCTGTTGTTGGCGGAGATTACCCCTAAAGCAGTTGGTTCATTGACTACTCCTCTAACGGTAGTTTTTTCAGCTTTAAGGTTTTGATTACCTAAAAATTTAGAATTTTTAGGGTTGTTGGATTGACCAAAAGTCAAACCAACTATCAAACCCGCGGAAATTACTGTGTATAGTTTTTTCATACGCATAGTTGTTAGTTGCGAATTAACTCAATTTGGATTAAAAAACCCTTATAAATGATGAAATTTTGTCGTAAAAATGAAACTATTTTCTTGAACCATTAAGAATATTCACTACGGTTTCGACCAATAAATCAGCATCTGATGCAGATCCACGGTGAATTCCCTTGGTTCTTAAATCGAGTAATTTCAATTGATTGATAACCCAATCCAAATGGCTTAAAGAATAATTGGATTTGGCTCTCAAATAATCATCAACGAAATAAACGTTTACACCCAAGCTTTGAGCAATTTGTTGCTTACTTGTTGTCGGTATAGAATGTAGGGCCAGCACTTTGGTAAAATAACCGTACAACACGGAATTAATTAAAATCAATTCTCCTGATTTCAATCGAACTCCCATTTGATGAGCAATTTGGATACTTTTATTGAAGTTTCTCGTACCTAAAGCGTTTTGAAGTTCGAAGACATTGTATTCACGGTTAAATCCGACATGCTCATCAATATGCTGTACTTTGATGAATTCATCCTTTACCATCACAAATATCTTTTCCAATTCATTTTGAATTACCGATAAATCAGCACCAATTAAATCAAGTATTCTTAAAATGGATTCAGTATCAAGAATTTTACCTTTGGATTTAGCAAAGGCGGGTAACCAATCCTTAATTTGATAATCTTTTAACTTTTGGAAATTCCCTTCAGTGTATTTACTAGCAAGCTTGGCAAACTTGTTTCGCATATCTAATTTCCCTTTGCGAAAAGCCATCACGAGAACCGTGGAAGGTAATGGTTTTTCCAAATACGAAATTAGGGGTTCTAAATCCTTGAGGTCGTGCGCGTCTTTGACCATGATAAGCTGGTAATCACTCATCATAGGGTATCTTTTACACATTCCTACTATGTCATTCGCAGTAACATCTTTTCCGTAAACTACGGTTTGATTAAAGCTTTTACTTTCGGGGGATACCACTCTAGCCTCAAGCTCGGAACATAATGCGTCGATAAAATAGGTTTCTTCTCCATGGAAGGTGTAAACAGATGAATATTTACCAGATTGTATTTCTGATAATATTTTTTGAAACACCGGAACCGTATCGGTTGATTTTGCCATGCTTTTAATTAATTTTACCCCGTGGAGAGTTTAAATTTCCCAGAATTGAATTTTGAATTCCAATTCGATCAACAAAAAAAACTTATTTTCGACATAGTTCGAAAAAAATTTATCCCCTTTACTCCCGAGGAATGGGTTCGTCAACATTGTATCGTTTTTTTAAATCAGATTTTAGGGATTCCACTTAGCAGAATGGCAATCGAACGCAGTATTTCTTTCAATGGACTTATCAAACGATTTGATATTGTTACATTTAGCTTAAAAGGAACACCCGAAATTTTAGTTGAATGTAAAGCTCCTGAAATTCCCCTAAGTCAAAAAACCTTGGTGCAAGCTGGTGTATATAACACTAAACTAGACACTCCATTTATTTGGTTGACGAATGGTTTTCAACATATTTGGTTGAAGAAAGAGCACAACAATTATGATTTAATATCCTTCCCTACTCAAATGTTAGATTTAACTGAATCAAAAACGAGAGGTTAATTTTCGGGGGAATTCTATTCTACTTACCGAATTAAGAAAAATTAAGGAATCCGAACCTCGAACTCTTTACCGTTTTTGTAGATCGTAATGATATCGTTGCAGGCATTATTATTGAATGGATCGAAATCTATTTTAAATTGATCCTTTTCGTGTTTTAATTCAATAATACCTTTAAGAATGTAATCAGAACATCCTAACTCATAAGATTTTTCCAATGGCAAACTGATATTAAAGTTATATTCAACATCATCCAATTCTACAGAGCCTTGTCCAGTGAATTTCAACTGATCGTATATCAATCCTTGCGAAGCTTCCCCTGAAATCCAAGAGTAAGTAAGTGTTCCCTCCAATCGATCCTCTAATTCTTCTGCCAAATCATCAATATTGAATTCCATTTTTTTGATGACCAGATCTACTTTATCTCCTACATTTCGTTGAAACTCAAATTCTCCACTTACAGCACCAATAAATTGATAGGCATTGGAAATTTTCATTGGCTCTTCATCATCAATTGTAATTTTTGTAACAGATCCAATTTCCCTATGACTGTAATTAATTTGCACCAAAATTTTACCCGTACGAATTTTTCGATCCATTTTACTGCTTTCTCCGGAATAAACTAATTCATACTCCATTCCGTTGCCGTCTTGGGTAGAAGAATCTATTAATATCAATTTACAGCCCAAGATTTTTTCTAACGAATCAAAATTCTTCCTATTAAAATCTGAAAAACTATAGGTGGAATTAATATGCTCGATGGGTTCTAAAGTCGCTAATAATAAACCCATAGATTGGCTGAAGTCTGCGGCATCCTCTATGTCTTCTTGTGGAATTTCGTAAATATTCTCACACGATTGTAATCCCCAAAAAACAAAGAACAACATTACTACGAGCAATATTGACTTGAATTTCATGAGAATTTGTGAAAAGGACATAGTTATTAAAACAAAGATACAAATAAATTCCCCCAATAGTTTAACTGTTTAAAATCAATATTCGTCCAAAGTTTGCAATATTTTATTACAAATGACCTCAATTTCTTGGAGGGAAATAATTAATGGAGGCGCTATTCTAATTGCATTCATATTGAATAGGAACCAATCCGTAAAAATCCCTTTTTGTAATAACTTTTGGTTAAATTCAATAATTTGTATTTCTGGTTTCAAATGACAAGCTAGCAACAACCCTTGTCCAGTGACTTCAGAAATCAGTGGATGAACCAATTGGGATTTGAATAGAAGGGATTTTTTCTCTATTTCTAATTCGGTGGCTTGATTAAAAATCCAGCGATTTGCAGCCAATCCAGCAGCTGCACAAACAGGATGTCCTCCAAAAGTGGTTATATGTCCTAGAATGGGATTTTGAGCTAATTGATCCATTTTGGATTTATGCGTAATCACTGCACCCATAGGCATACCTCCACCAAGACTTTTACCCAACAGAATCATGTCGGGAACGATATTGTAACGCATAAATTCAAAAGGGATTCCCGTTCTGTATAATCCCGTTTGGATTTCATCAACAATCAATAATGCACCGGTTTGATTACAATAATTCACGATACTATTGATATATTTTTGAGTTGCCACTCGAGCACCTCTTTCAGATTGGATCAACTCTAGAATTACAGCAGCAACTCCTTTTTGGGGTAGTTGATCAATTTCGGATTCTGAATTTTGATTTATAAAATATACTTGATTTAGAAGTGGACGATATTTTCCCGTAAAATATTCGTCATCCATCAATGAAAGTGGTCCTTGTGAACTACCATGATACGAATTTCGTTGAGCAATAAATGTGCTATCGCCAGTAATCCGCTTAGCCAACTTCATTGCCGTATCGGTAGCCTCTGCACCAGAATTAACGAAATATACACTGTTTAATGACTCTGGAAGTTGCTGAGTTAAGAAGGTAGCATATTCAACGGTTGTATTGTGAATTACTTCACCGTACACCATGACATGCATATTTCTGTTAACCTGTTCAATAATGGCATCTTTAACACTTGGGTGTTGATGTCCAACAGAGGAAACAGAAATTCCCGAAATTAGATCGAAATACTGTTTATTGTTATTGTCGAACAGATAAACACCTTCCGCGCGATCAATTTCCAATGCAATTGGCGCCATGGTGGTTTGTGCCATGTTTTGAAAAAACAGTGCTTTAGTGGAAAGTTGATTCATTTCATGCAAAATTAATCAAGAAAATCAATTCCGCTTATTTGAAGTATAATCCCACTCTGGATGAATCAAATACAAAAAAAAAGGCTGCTTGATTTAAGCAACCTTCTTTATACATTCAAAAGTAAAATATTATTTTACACTGTTGCTCAACTCAGCACCTGGCTTGAAACGAACTACAGTTTTTTGAGGAATGTTAATTTCTTTTCCAGTTTGAGGGTTACGACCTTTACGAGCTTCACGAGTGCTAGTAGAGAAGGTACCGAATCCAACTAAAATTACTTTGTCGCCGGATTTCAACGCACCAGTTGTAGCGTCGATGAAACTGTTCAAAGCTGCTTGAGCTTGAGTTTTGGTGATACCAGCATCAGCTGACATTTTACCGATTAAATCTGATTTGTTCATTGTATAAAGTTGTTTTTATTTGGTTAACTGCTCAAAAGTATGAAAGTGAATGTGATTACCAAACACTTAACCATAAAAAATCAATGAAAATTATTCACGAGTAATTAACATTATCTAACATCGCGAATGATTAATTCGCAATCAATTGATTTACAGCAAAATACAAAATATCGTTTGGTTGTGATTTATTCCATACAATTTTGGATTTAGAGTAATAAACCGCCCGTTCTTCTAGTAGATTCAGCAATTTACGTTCAATTTCCTGAGAACTAAGGGAGGCAAACAAGGGTCTTTCTTCTGAATTATGCTCTAATCGTTGAGAAATTACGGTAATTTCAGGATTTAAATACACCGTCATACCTTGTGAAATCATCCAATCCATATTCGAATGATGTGCCGCAGTGCCACCACCACAGGCAATGACAACTCGATTCAAGTCTTTGGTTTTTCTTAAACAATCGGCTTCTATTTTTCTGAAAGAATCTTCACCGCGAGTTTCAAAAATTTCAAAAATACTGGAACCCGTTTGTTGAACAATGAATTGATCTAAATCCATAAAATCCCACCCCATTTTTTCCGCCAACCATTTACCGGTAGTGGTTTTTCCCGAAGCGGGCAAGCCGATTAAGAATACTTTATTCATTGAAAATTCCTTTTTAATTGCTCCTGAGTCTAGGATCCATCCAAACATACAACACTTCTGTAAAAAGATGCACCACGAAAAACACACAAGCTGTGAATAAAACAGCTCCCATTACAACCGGAAGATCACTCTGTTGCAGGGCTTCAATGGTTACTTTTCCCAGCCCTTTCCATTGGAATATATACTCTGTAAAAAACGAACCTGCTAGTAAACTGCTGAACCAACCACCAATAGAAGTAACAATGGGATTCAATGAATTAGGTAAAATATGTCTTTTAATTACGACACTTCGTTTTAATCCCTTTGCATAAGCGGTAGTTACGAAATCCATTTCCATAACATCGGCAACGGTATTGCGTGTAAGTTGTATAAATACTGCAAGTGGGCGAATCCCAAGCGCTAAGGCTGGCAATATCAAATGGTTTAATTGTAAAGTTCTATTTTCCCCAAGATCGTCCAGTTCAATTAAACTGCCTGTCATGGGTAAACCAGTATAAGAATGATAGACATAACCGAAAAGCCATGAAAATAACATGGCAGAAAAAAAAGACGGAACTGAAATTCCTAGCGTTGAAAGCCAAACTATGGTATGATCTAACCAAGTATTTTTCTTCAAAGCCGCTAAAATGCCTAATGGAATTCCAATTAACATAGAAAAAAACATAGCGGCACCTGCAAGCACCATAGTCCCGATAAATGCATCCCCTAACATGGAACTCACTTCACGCTTAGTTTGAAAAGAAGTTCTTAAATATGGAAATTTCAACCAAAGGGTAGATTCACCTATTTGTAAGTGCAACCCTCTTAATTCCGTTGGAACTGAATTTAAGTGATAGAAGGAAATAGGTGAAACATCATTTAAATAAGATAAAGCCTGAATCCAAATGGGTTGATTCAAACCCAATTCCTTGGTGATTGCCTCAGTAGTTGCAGCATCCGATCTCTGTGAACTCAATATTTGTTCTGGACCAGGTAATGCCTGAAAAAGCACAAAAATAAACAACACCAATCCTAATAAAACGGCAATCAAAAACGGAATTTTATTAAGAATGGTTTTCATCTATTAATTTTCATTAAGGTTAAAAATACATTCTTCAATTTCCGCAATTTGCGGTATATTTACTCCACTCCATTTATTTATTACGACAGGGCCTATAAATAGATACAGCGTTGGATTGTATCGAGCCATGGTCATCAACATTTTTTGATCTGCTGAATAAAACGAATAATTAAGTTGTTCTTTCTTTACAAATTCTCTAACAAATTCAGGAGAAGCCGAACTTAAAGCATAAATTGGTGCATTGTTGGTTATTTTTTTCCATTCCAAATTCAAAGCATTGAATTTTTTTAATGCATTTACATTCGACGATTCTAAAAACGGCGCCACCCAAACCAATTGGAATCCCGGGTAATTTAAGAATGTATCTTTCAAATCCCCTTTTATAGGATCGTAAATTGCAAAATCATGTATGGGGCTTTTGTACCCTTCAATGATTATTTGAATATCGGATCTTACAAACTGATATCCATTCTTTAACGAATTTGCATAATCTGCAGTAGTTACTCGGATGGAGTCTTTGCCATTGTACATAACAAATTTCACGACGGTTGAATCTCTTTCTCTTTCCCCTTTCGGCACTTCGTAAATTATTTTTTTAATGTCATTACCTACTTTGTAAGGCAAAAAATCCCAAACAGGTAAATAGAAATAGCAAAGGATTCCGAATAAACCAGTTGCAAAGCTCAGAATTGCCATGCTCCAATTTGTGATACGAAGATTAGAAATCAGTGGGACGTTGTGTCGTCTTCCTAAAAATAATAGAAGCACCACAATGGATAAAATCACATCCTTTTTAAAGGAGTCCCAAGGCTTCAATTTGATAAAATCTCCGAAGCATCCACAATCGGTAACTTTATTAAAATATGCAGAATAACCGGTAAGGAATGTAAAGAATATTATTAGCAATGCCGTAACACTCCAAACTAGCTTGAATTTCCATCCCAGGATCAATGCAAATCCTAAAATAACTTCTAAAGCACAGAAGAACATGCTGAGTTGCAAAGAGTAGTTCTTCAACCATTTGAAAAAATCATAAGCAAACCCTGTGGGAATTATCAGTTTAGTTTGGTCAATTTTTGCATGAATGGTAAAATCTGGCCCACCAGTCATTGGCCCTAATCCCTCGTGCGTTAAATAACCTTTAAACCCTTGTTTTTTAAATTCTTCCATCCATTGTTTTGAATCAGAATTAGAAGTTTTGAATTTAAACTTCAATTGATAAAAAGTATTTTTCCAAGCCGAAGAATCGATTTCAATTTGGTTTATGCCGGCAGATGTAACATTAAAGCCACTTCCCTCTTGTTCAAGATAAACGGCATAGGATATTTTGCAACCACATTCCTTCAACGAACTATGATTCAATTCACAACCTGTGAATTGCCCTCCGCCCGGTATTCCAAGATACATTTTATAATCTTGAATGGGTTGAAAGGGATTGACTTCACGTGTTCCGGATAGCAACATTTTCCCATTGACCCAACATTCGTACTGTATGGAATCTTGTTTGGGCTTTACATCATCTGCGAATACATCAAAATACTCATTTAATTTGATAGAAAATCCACTGGGATCATTCAATTTCACTAAACCCGAGAACACGAAAAGTGCTCCAGTTAAGTATTTTAATAGATTGAATACTGTTTTCATTTTGTATTTGAATTTACACAAATTGTTATTGAGCTATTCCAACTTATTTCGTTTCACATGTGATTGAAAACGGGAAATACATATTTTAGTTTTCGCAGTTAACGAACTGGTTTATTCTTATTTTACTCCGCCATTCGAATTAACGCAAATATTGCATAGTTCATTATATCCTGGTAATTAGAATCTACTCCTTCTGAAACCGTTGTTTTACCTGAGTTATCTTCTATTTGCTTAATTCGAGCTAGCTTCACCAAAATTAAATCCGTAAAACTACTGATTCTCATTTCCCGCCACACCTCACTGTAATCTGAATTCTTCAATAGCATAAGATTCATCGTTTTATTACCCCAATCATCATACATCCGAATAATTTCATTCATACTTTTTTCGGCTTTTTCTTTTTCGGGAGAAGCTAATTCCGACAAAGTATTGGAAGACTGCGTTTGCAATTCCAATTGAATTAGAGCCATTAAACTATAGTTTACAATACCTAAAAACTCACTTCTCAAATCGTCGCCCACATTATTCTTACCCGATTCTTCCACATTCCGGATACGCTGTGCTTTGATAAACAGCTGATCGGTTAAACTACTCGGTCGGAACAATCTCCAGGAAGTACCGTAATCTTCATTCTTACGAACAAAAATGTCCTTACATTCTTTTAGAACCTCGAGGTATTGATCTTTTGTCGATGCCATTGCAGCAAAGATATTTAAGTATGATCCATTTTCAATTTGTTTTTGAAGAGATTTCATGAGTTTTTTTAGGATTTTTCGCAAATATTTCGTATATTTCAGTACATGGATTCTTTCGAAAAAATTTACAGTTCTTTAAACGCACAACAAAAGAAAGCGGTTGATTGTATTGATGGTCCCGTAATGGTAATTGCCGGTCCAGGTACGGGAAAAACCCAAATTTTAGCTTCCCGCATCATGAATATTCTGGAAAAAACAGATGCGGTTGCTCAAAACATACTCTGCTTAACTTACACTGAAGCAGGAGCCCGAGCTATGCAAAAAAGGCTGATTGGATTTATGGGTAATGAGGCTTATAAGGTGAATATCCATACCTTTCATGGGTTGTGTAACAAAATAATTTCGGAATATCCCGAGCGATTTTCTAAACGTGAATTACGCGTAATGGATGATTTAGAACGAATAGAATTGGTTCAACAACTTATTGACGATTTACCGCATAACTCCTTATTAAAGGACTATTCTGAGTACATTCACGATATTAATCGAAAACAAATCCTTTCGCTCTGGAGGTATATGAAAGAGGAAAATAAGGACGCTGAATTTTTCAAAAACCACATCGAACGATTTAAAAATGATGAAGAGTTACTCAAAGCAACTTTTCCAAAAGATCTCACTTGGTCACGTCCCCCAAAAAACTCTGGACTTCAAAAAGGCGACTTAAAACAAGAGGAAGTAAAAAAGTGGTTTCATTCGTGGAGTCAACTTCTGGAAGCGGCTGAATTGCTAAAGAAGTATGAAGACTTAAAGCAAAAACAAGGTGTTTTTGAATTTGACGATATGCTGCAATGGGTTTTGAGGGAATTAAAAAACGATGAAGAGTTTAAATGGAGCATTCAAGAACGATTTCAGTACGTTTTAGTCGATGAATTTCAAGATACTAGTGGGATACAAAATGACATTTTAAAGTTGCTTATTGATTTTTGGGACGACAATCCCAATTGTTTTGTTGTTGGGGATGATGATCAGAGTATTTATTCATTTCAAGGAGCAAAAGTTTCCAATATGCTTGAATTTAAGCATCGATATAAGGACCATATTACCACCATTGTACTAACAGAAAACTACAGAAGCAGCTCTTCAATTTTAGAAGCCAGTGATTCATTGATTTCTCATAACTTCCTTAGATTAGTTAATGACGATGCAACACTCAGTAAGAAATTAACTTGTGGAGGTGACAATAAAGAGTACCTGAAAAAAACTCCCGAAATACGACAATTCAGCAATCAATTTCACGAGGCGGTTGGAATAACAAATTCCATAGAAAAATTAATTCAGGCTCAAGTAAAGCCCAGTGAAATAGCCATTATTTATTCAAAAAATAAATTTGCTGACGAATTCCTTCCTCTTTTTAATGATAAAAAAATACCCTTTGTATTATCAAAAAAGGTGGATATCCTGACTGAACCATTGGTTCAGCTAATGATGAATTGGCTGGACTTTTTGTTAAAAGAATCTGAAAATCCCAACAGTGGCGAGTATCAACTTTATAATTTACTATTGAGCGAGATTTATGGATTTAATCCTATGACGCTCAATCGCATCATGGTTAATTACTTCGATGAAAAGAAAAAAACATCCAACTATTCTTTGGGATTGCGCGCATATTTAGAGGAAAACGCAGAAAAAATATCCCCCGAAGAAGCTGCGAAACTCAAACTTTTAATTTCACATACCAACCAGTGGATTTCAATAGCGAATTCTGAAACTGTAGGTACACTGATTAGTCGAATTTATTCTGAAGGTGGATTTGTTTCGTTTGCATCAAATAAGAAAGATAACGGCTGGAGCATGGAAGTACTCCATACATTTTTATCGTTTGTCAATGCTCAAGCAGAACGATTCCCCTTTTTGACGCTTAAGGATGTTTTAACTAAAATTCAAACCATGCAGTCGCAGGGAGTACCTATTCAATTAGAAAAACGATTAGGGAACTCTGATGGAGTTCAAATGGTTACAGCTCATAGTTCAAAAGGCTTAGAGTACGACTATGTTTTTATAATTCAATGCAATGAAAAAGAGTGGGAAAAAGATTCAGGAGTATCTCTCCCATACAAATTACGCGAACTGTTGGAAGGTTCTAATATAAAAACAGATGATGTTTCTAACCAAGAATTGCGACAAGAAGAACGACGTAGGTTATTTTTTGTGGCCTTAACACGTGCCAAATTGCAAGCAACATTAAGCTACATTTCTGTTAAAGTGGGAAACAGTAATGCCACGGTAACACCGAGTAAATTTTTAGGGGAAACCATTCCTGAATTCTTTAATATGGATTTAAAAGACGAAGTTTTCGATGCTGAAACTCTAATTTATGCTCAACAGCGCACTCTTCAATTACAAAATGCACCAACATTGGATATCGATCCGAAAGAATGGCTAAAGGAGCGAGTAGATCACTTTGTATTTTCCCCTTCATCGGTTAAAAGCATCATAGAATGTGGTATTGGATTTTATTACAATAATATTGTTCGAATACCGTCTGCACCCAATGAATTCACATCTTACGGAAACGCCATTCACGGTACATTACGCACACTGCTCGAGCAATTTGTAAAATTGAGAAAATGGCCAACTCTACAGGAATTATCAGATATTTTCCACCATCAAATGAATCGTTATCGAGGTGGTTTCACTCAAAAGCAATTTGAAAATCGTTTGAAGCAAGGTTTGGAATTATTGCCTTTAATCCTGGAACAAAAAAAGGTGGAATATTTGAATTACAATCAGTTTAAAACCGAATATTCCATTCAAGCCAATGTTCATGGAATGTCATTAAAAGGAATGATTGATAAAGTAGTCATTGAAGATGATCGTGCTATCATTTTTGACTATAAAACAGGCAAAACGAAGAATATTGAAAAGAAAAGTATTCCAAACAAGGTTGTTAGTGGGAAAGATTCAAGTAAATTACCGCCCGATTACTGGTTTCAAGTTGGGATTTATACACTAATGATTCAACACAGTGCGGATACCCCATGGAAGTGCAATACGGCTAGAATTGAGGCTATGAGTGAAGATCAGGATCGTGAATTAACGGTTTTTGAATTAGAGTATGGACCCGAAGATTTGGAATTCATAGAAACTTACATCCAAAAAGCTCATTCTAAGTTAAAAAGCTATGAATTTTTAACCGGATGTGGAAATAGTAATTGTGTTTGGTGTAATTTTTCTAAAGAACAGGGTTTGGTTAAGTACGTACCCTCAGTCCATGTTTCGGATGAATAATCGTATAATGGGGAAATTAGTCGAATTTCTAAACGTTGAATAGCCTCCAGAATTTGAATTGATAATTTCTTGAATAATCTAGGGCCTACAGAATTTGAATAAATGACACTAAAGGGCGTGACTGAGATCTAATTTTCGGCACGCCTTCTCACAGCAGAGTTCCTCAGCTTTTTTCCGACTCTTATTAATTTCCGTGAACCAGGGTTCTCCATCTACTATTAAGGTAACAGAGTGTTTTTCATTCTTAGATCCATCAGTGATTTCATAATTCCATTCCACCGTCTTTTGTTGTTTTTGGGCCCACTTCATGAATACTGCTTTGTGACTTACTGCCGTAGACATTAATTTGTCCATATCTAAATACTGGCCAATTAAACGATGTCGAATAAACCAAGCGGCTTTTGTGTAGCCTCTATCCAAATAGATAGCTCCGATTAATGCTTCAAGAGCATTACCGCCAATTCCTTTAAGGGCAGATGGATTTTTGGTAAGTTCTGATTTCATGTCCATCAATTCGATCAACCCGATTTTAAATGCTAAATCACCCATTTGTTCGCGGTTCACAATTCGGGTTCTCATTTCGGTCAAAAACCCTTCGTCTCGATAGGGAAACCGATTGAAAAGCACCTCTGCCACAACAGCATCGAGTATTGCATCCCCCAAAAACTCCAAGCGTTCATTATTGAAGTTTGCAGATTTGGGCAAAGTGGATTTAACAGAGTTCGCGGAATTATCTACCACAGAACTATGAGTAAGAGCCTCTTTGTAGATCGTGAGTCTCACAGGACGAATGCCTGTTAACCGTCTGATCTTTTTCCTTAAGTTATTTGATGAATTTAGAAACAATCGAAGTTATGCAGTAAATCAGTCCACGTATTTCTTGAATATCACCGATGCGTTATGTCCGCCAAAACCAAAAGTGTTACTCAAAGCTGCATTAATAGTACGTTTTTGAGCTACATTAAAGGTCAAGTTCAATTTTGGATCAATTTCAGGATCATCTGTAAAGTGGTTAATGGTAGGAGGAACGGTATCGTTCGCGACAGCCATTACACATGCTACTGCTTCAATAGCACCTGCACCGCCTAACAAGTGACCTGTTTGGCTTTTAGTAGATGAAATATTGAGGTTGTAGCTGTGTTCTCCAAACACATTTTTAATTGCTTTTACCTCGGCAATATCACCAAGAGGTGTACTTGTGCCGTGTACGTTAATGTAGTCAATATCTGCAAGACTCAAGTGAGCGTCTTCCAAAGCCATACGCATTACATTAGTAGCACCCAAACCCTCTGGATGAGGTGCTGTTAAATGGTAGGCATCTGCGGTCATACCACCGCCTACGATTTCTGCATATATTTTAGCTCCACGAGCTTTTGCATGATCTAAATCTTCTAGAATAAGACATGCGCCACCTTCTCCCATAACAAAACCGTCGCGGTCTTTATCAAAAGGACGAGAAGCGGTTGCGATATCATCATTGCGTTCAGAAAGTGCCTTCATGTTACTAAAACCACCTACTGAAGGTTCGTTAACACAAGCTTCTGAACCACCGGCAACGATGGCATCTGCTTTGCCTAATCGTATGATGTTAAATGCATCGATTAGTGCATGGGTAGAAGAAGCACAAGCAGACACGGTACCATAGTTGGGACCGCGTAAGTTGTGTTTAATAGAGATATAACCAGCGGCTATATCGATAATCATTTTTGGGATAAAAAAGGGCGAAAAGCGAGGTTGCCCATCGCCCTTTGCATAATCCACAATTTCGTTAAAGAACGTAGAAAGACCTCCAATACCTGCTCCCCAAATAACCCCAATGCGATCGGGGTTAAACGATTGTTGTAGGATGCCACTGTCGGCAATTGCTTGATCGGCACTTACGAGTGCATAATGGGTAAACGGATCCATTTTACGCGCTTCTTTCCTATCTAAGAAATTCAACGCATCGAAGTTTTTCACCTCGCATGCGAACTTCACTTTATAGTTTGAAGTGTCAAAATGAGTAATCAACCCTGCACCAGATGTCCCTGCCACCAGCGCATTCCAATACTCTTCTAGAGTATTACCTATGGGCGTAATAGCGCCCATTCCTGTAACAACAACCCTCTTGAGTTGCATAATTATTTTTTATTTTCTTCGATGTATCGAATGGCCTCACCTACAGTCTGAATTTTCTCTGCTTGATCGTCTGGGATGCTGATGTCGAATTCTTTCTCGAATTCCATAATCAACTCAACCGTATCTAGAGAGTCTGCACCTAAATCATTGGTGAAGCTAGCCTCGGTAACTACCTCAGCTTCATCAACGCCCAACTTATCGACGATGATTGCTTTTACTTTTTCTGCGATTTCTGACATGATTCGTAAATGATATTTTGCGCTACAAAGAAACATTTTTTTCTTGACACACGCATCAAAATTTTATTTTTGTGATAAATTTTGTCATCCAAACGCTACAAATCGACCATTTCAATCGATGGAACTAACTTTACCATCGTGGCTATTCATACGGATTTTTCGCCGTATTTATTGGCTTGGTGTCTTTTTGACACTTTTTCTTTGCAGTTTGTGTGTGAAAACCCACCTTTTCAAATAAATTTGCCAAATCAATTGGATTCAATCCATGCGGAATACCACTTTTTTGGTTCAGAAGAATATCCGAGAATGTGGCTTATTCAAAATCAAGGCAGCGAAACACGCCTCGTTAATAGTAAGCCTTTGCCCGATTATTTTCTGTTATTTGAAGAAGAGGACGTAATATTGCATTTTGATCAATGGTTGGAAACACTCAATCGAATTCCCAGAATTCAACTCGCGTATGTTTTCCCCAAAGACAAAACCAAAAAATTCCACTGGGTGAACGAATTGCACCATTTAAGATTTCAAAAACAGGACGATGTACAAAGAGAATTTCAACAAGACCAAGATCGTAGCAACGATCGGACCGGCAACTAGCTCAGAAGAGAACTTAGAAAAAATCATCCTTACTGGTGTTGACGTTTGTCGTCTGAATTTTTCACATGGTGAACATTCCGTGCACCAAGAAGTGGCAGAACGTATTCGCAAAATCAATAAAAAACTAGGCTCTCATGTTGCTATCCTTCAAGATTTACAAGGTCCAAAACTGAGAATTGGGAAAGTTGATGGTGAAATCCAACTCGTTGATGGAAATCCTATCATTATCACAACCCAAGAATGTATTTCTACCCCTGAGAAACTTTTTGTTTCTTATAAAAAACTTCCAATTGAAGCCAAAGTAGGAGAACGAATTCTACTCAATGACGGTAAATTGGAATTGGTTATTGAAGGTCATATTGATGAATTTAATTTACAAGGACGCGTAGTGAACGGAGGTCCTTTGACCTCCAACAAAGGTTTTAACCTTCCTAATACTCAAATTTCTGCACCTTGTTTAACTGAAAAAGACTTAAGAGATCTAGAATTTGGTTTATCTCTAGATGTAGACTGGGTAGCTTTAAGTTTTGTACGACGCGCGGAAGATGTAATTGAACTTAAAAATATCATTGCTCAAAGAGGTTCACGTGCAAAAGTGATTGCAAAAATCGAAAAACCGGAAGCCGTTGAAAACATTGACAGTATTATCAAGGTAACCGATGCTATCATGGTAGCACGCGGTGATTTAGGTGTAGAAGTTCCCCTTCACAAAGTTCCATTGATCCAAAAAACCATCGTAGAAAAATGCATTCAACATGCAAAACCGGTAATTATTGCCACACAAATGATGGAAAGTATGATCTTCGATTCTATGCCAACCCGTGCAGAAATCACCGACGTGGCTAATGCAGTATTCGAAGGTGCTGATGCTGTAATGTTATCGGCTGAAACTTCAGTTGGTAAATATCCTGTGCGTGTAGTTGAAGTGATGCGGGATATCATTTCTGATATTGAAAAAGATCGAAGAGCTTATTATAAAGGTACTCGTCCAGATAGCTCCTCTCCTTCTTTTGCAAGCGATGAAGTATGTTTTACCGCCGTTAGAATGAGTGACCATCTTAAAGCAAAAGCCATTATTGCCATGACGAAAAGTGGATATACTGGTTTTAAAGTAGCAAGTTATCGTCCCGAAGCAGGCATATTTATCTTCACCGACAACGATAAGATGTTAAATACATTAAATTTGGTTTGGGGAGTTCGTGGATTTCATTACGATAAATTCGTTAGTACAGATCAAACTTTTGATGATGTGGTAGATATTTTGCGCGAGCACAATTTTGTTCATCCCGGTGATTATGTGATCAACTGCGCGAGCATGCCACTAAAGAAAAAGCAACGTACCAATACCATCAAAATTTCTTTAGTGGAATAAATAGTTCCTGAGTAATCAAATTACTTTTAATTGAACTTTAAGGGGTAATCAACTGAACTTTAAAGGGTAATCAAATTCAAGGCTACTCAATTAATTCAATTGCAGATTTTAAATTGAAATCATGGGTAAATAGCATTTAAGTCAGCTTTACCTAAATGATGTTTGCCGAAAATTTGCGGCGAGGATTTAAGGTTTTTTTGCTTTAAATACGGGTACCGTGCTGCAAGGTTCACCAAACATCACACTGGAAGCCACTGAAACCAATTTGGAGGTTAATGTTAGATAGGCATCTGCCCCAATAGGTAAATCACCACATCCTTTCACCACTATTTTTTCATCTCTGTAATCTTCAACAGGGAATTCATTCAATACTTCTTCCCACAAAACTGTTTCTAGTGTTTGTAAATTTCCAAATACTATTTTTTTCGCTATACCTGATAATTTCGACGCGATTAACATGTAAGCCCAAGTCGGTATGATGGCATCCACTGAACAAGATACAGCCACGAATTTGTCTTGATATTGTTGCCAATCGTGTTCTTTAATAAACTGTCGGAAATCCTTTTCTTTGAGCACCATGCCCATAAAAAGCTGATCTTTAATATCTAACAAAACACGCTCACCCTGGGGATAATAGTGTTCCAAATTGATGGTTATTAATCCACTGTTAGCTACTTTATTCACAAATTCGGTTTCCATGTTACAAAATTATACAACTTTTTTTGGTTTTGGTTTCGGGGGATTATCATAAAATATCAATTATATTTGAATGTTCTTACCATCTACCGAATGGCATCTCATAAAAAACTTACTCTATTCATTGTTGCAACCTTGAACATTCTTACCTGTTATGGGCAAGATATATTCGATAATGTGCAACAACATAAAACCATTCAACGATTCTATCAACACTATGCGTCATTGTACGCAAAGGACTTGTTTACAACTGTTTATCCAGCGCAATCGCACATGACATTCGGCAGTTCTCAAATGATGGCCCCTTCGGCATTTTCATTGGAATTCAGAGGTGGAATGATTACACGATATCCGTCAGCAATTAGAGATAACTCTTACGATGAATTAGATACCTTCAAGAATATTCAATCCTTTGTTTCCATCAATGGAACTCCCTCTAAACTTAAATTTAGGCAATACAACGAAGGATTTGTTCCAAAAGAAGATATCTATTTCACTTTGTTAGACGAAAATCAATTACCCTTAAATTCAACGAAAAATGGACCTGACAGTATTCGTTGGAAGTTACCCTCGTTTAATCAATTGGGATTAAATGAAAATATTGCTCCTCGTTTTACAGCAAGTTTAAAGTGGGCTCCTGGATATGCGTTTGAAGCCGGTGGTACGTACTTATTATACAATTCAAAAAATGATAACGAAACTGGATTTGCTACTACCAATCGCAATCGTTTTTATAGCATTTATGTTGCACACGACTTCTTGTATTGGTGGCAAAAATATCACTATCAGGGATGGCATGTTACTGGATACTATCAAATCTCCAACTGGAACCAAAGCATTAACCTAACACAAGCTGTTAAATACTATCAAGATTATACTTTAAGACAGAATCAAAATACCCGTTACAGCTTCACTAACTCTTTGTCGCGAATCGATTTGTATAATCGAACACTTACTTATGGCTTAAAGCTGGGTAAGAGTTTTCACAATGCTGAGGCATTTGTTGATATAAACTATTTGTTTAACACAGGTGGCTTGAGTGATGATGGATTTGTCGTGGCTTACATTGATGAAAAACCTTTCGATGAAAATAACGGTTTGAAAATTCGTCGCTACAGAAACTGGATTCGTTCCGATTATGTTTCCACTCGTTTGTGGACATTAGGAGCAGGTGGTGTTATTGGGCAGAAAAATATTCGTTTTGGAGTTCAATATAATATGCTATCAAATGGTACGCATCAAGGTAGTATGGTGGTGAAATATGTATTCTTGGATAATAACTTTCACCCGTGGCAAAAGCATAAAAACGATGTAGAATATTTCGACCCCAATAAGAAAATCATTCAACGAAAAACGGTAATTATTGAACGGGACGAGCCAGAAAATTGATATTCTTCACCCAAATCTCTAACTCGATTTTTGTGAGATTTCAATCATAATAAACTGATTTAAAAATCGACTAAATTGATTGAAACTCTTTTGTCTGATACCCTTACATTTTGAAATAAGGGTTTACAATTTATGGGCAATTGTACGTTCAGCCAACGAAATACGCTTCAAACGTAGTTTTACTCCATACAAAACAATCTTCCATTGCGATAAACTTCTTTAACTATTAAATACAAATACCAATAACAAGAATATCCTATGGATTACCGAATAGAATTTTGTGAGTAGAAATAATTTTAATTTTCGGATTTAAAGGATTTTCTCCAAATGCAAGGTTTTCTTACCAGGATTAGTTACAGGGGCAATTTTAAGAAGTGTAGCAGATTTATAGGTGAATCTCCAAGGATTATCAAAAAACGCAAATTCGGGTAATCCTTGAATACTTAGGTTCAATCGTGAATAATCGGAGTTACTGCCCCAAGTACCCATATGTTTTGTGCCCTTCGCTAGAATTTCTAATGGACCATTATAATAAGTATCCTTTCTTAAATAAATGATCATATCTTGATAGTCTGCAGTTAGATTATTTCCAGCAGAATCTACTGCTAAAACTATTCTTATAGGTTGATTCAAAACCGTAGCTTCAAAGATTTTTTCCATATATGCTCTAGCAGCAGAGTCGTTGCGTGTTGTGTCGGTATTGGTGGTGTCTTTTTTATTTGCTGGGGGATCTTTTTTACACGAAGTACTACCCAAATTCAACATTATTAACAAAACGACCAAACCTGCGCTTATTCCGATGGATTTCATAAATTATTTATTAGTTGTGAGATAGAATTGGATGATTCCTTTATTCAAATATAACAAAACCTAATTAAAGATTGTATATGAACTAAGGATTGTTGAAATTTGTATCATGAAGGCACCCAAATTATGGCTTATTTTGTTTCTTATGATTGGATTGCAACAGAATGTTTTCTCCAAAATGATTAATTATACCATTACTATTTCAGATCCAAGCAGCCACTTTGCAGAAGTTGAGATGGCTTTCACAGCAGATAAAACATCTGTTTCATACATAGCCATACCTGTTTGGACACCAGGCAGCTATATGGTTCGTGAATTTTCGAAAAATATTCAAGAATTTCAAGTCCTTGAATCCTCGGGAAAAAGTGTTTCCGTTACGAAAATCAATAAAAATCAGTGGAACTTTGAATCAAAAAAAGGCATAACCTATCGAGTTCAATATCGAATTTATTGTTATGAATTCAGTGTACGTACATCATTCATTAATGACCAACAGGCATTATTAAATCTAACTTCTGTTCTACCCTATTTCAATTACGATAAAATGACAAATTGGGGAAGTGTGAAAGTGGTGTTCCCAGAGGAAAATTATTCTAGAAAAATTATTTCTTCTCTTCCACTTTTAGAGATTAAAGAATATGCAATACGTGTTTATGATTCAAAACCCAATGTACCTAAACCACTTTTTGAAAATCCATCCCCCACTAAAAAAATAGAATCTAATTCAACCGAAGATCCTTATCCATCTAACAAATTAATCGAGGCGAACTTCGAGTTTTCTTCCTTCGACGAACTGTACGATTCACCAATTCAAATTGGAGACTTTGAAGTTTTTGAATTTGATGTAAAAGGTGTACCCCATCGAGTTGCCATGGTCGGAATACACAATGCCAATTTGGAGCGACTCAGAGTTGACATGGAGCGTGTTTGCAATACGATGGCGGATATTATTGGTGAATTCCCGAAAGAAAATAGATTATACCCTTCTCAAATGAATGCTGACGCAACTAAAAATAATCGGGTTCAACCCTATGTGTTCATCGTTCAAAATGTAGAATCTGGTGGCGGAGGAATTGAACATTTAAACAGTACTGTGGTAATGAATCAACGTTTTGCTTATCAAAATGAAGGTAGTTATGAGAACTTTTTAGGTTTAATTGCTCATGAGTATTTTCATTTATGGAATGTAAAGCGCATTCGTCCTTCCGAATTAGGCCCATTTAATTACAACGAAGAGAATTACACTCATTCACTATGGATTGCAGAAGGTATTACTTCTTATTACGATGAATTAGGAATGATGAGGGCTGGATTTAAAAGTCGCACGGAATTTTTAAACGGTTTAGCTTCCAATATTTCAAATCACGAAAATCGGCCCGGTGCGCGCATTGCTACGTTGCATGAAATGAGTTTTGATGCTTGGATCAAAGAATATCGACCGAATGAAAACTCTAAAAACAGCACTTACTCTTACTATTCAAAAGGTTTGATTATCGCCGCTTTATTGGATGCAAAAATCTGCAAAGCTACTAACGGAGAAAAATCACTCGATGATGTGTTCAAAGTATTATGGAACGATTTCTATAAAGACAAAAATTCAACTGTAATCGGTAAAGGGTATACCGACGAAGATTTCAGGAAAATTTGTGAAAAAGTTGCTGGAATTGACTTCAAATCGGATTTCGACTTTTGGTTAAACAGCACTAAAACTCCAGATTATGTAGGAATTTTTAATGAACTAGGTCTTCAAGCTCAAGAAAAAACAGCCGAAAAACAAGACTGGGGATTAACCACAGCAAAAACTGATGGTGCGGTAATAGTGAAATATGTGCACTCTAAAGGTTTTGCTCAAAAATTGGGCATCAATGTAAACGACGAAGTGATTGGATTAAATGGAATACGTGTAAATCAATCTATTGAAAGTACTTGGCAATCCATTCAAAATCCCAAAGAAATAAAAGTAATTGTGAATAGATCCGGTTTGCTTTTTGAACTATCTGGTATGTTTACACCTTTAAACGAATATCAAATCAAGTTGAATCAAACTGCGGAAATGAATAAAGCAGAGTTTTGGAAAACAAAAGGAGCTCTACAAACCTGGCTAAAGACCATCTAATCTCAAATTAATAGAAAAGACTCAACATGGAAAAACAACAAAGAAACAAACTCATTGTAGGATTATCGTTTATAATCGTGGTATTGTCGTTAGCTACATGGGCATATGTAACCATTTTGCTTCCTAATCGTGAATATCGTAAAAAAACAGGACATAAATATTCGCAAAAATTGCAATACAAAACCAAATACAATCCCGATTTTGTCGATTCCGTTATGGAATCTAAGAAAAAATCTAAATAAAATTTGAGCTGGGTATGCCAAAATTATAATTTTCTGAAGATAATTCAAGTAAATTGGCAAAATTCAGATGGTCACCCCATTTAACTTAAAAAAAACGATTACGTGAATTACTTTCAAATAAAAAAGCTCGTTTCATTTTTGAAACGAGCTTTTTTTATGGTCAATTAGCAATTCAAAATTGCTTATAATTTATCGAAAAAGAATGCCTCAAGACTCGAACCATTCGTGGATTAATCCACTTACAAATTCGTGATCATCGAGTTTTGCTTCTAATTGATTATCAACAATGTAATTTAAAAAACGATCGTTTTTCTCACCAGCATTCAATGCATCTAGATAATTATCATTGGAGAAAGTAACACGTTCATACTGTGTTCGGTACCTACCTGGGAAAGCATCAACCAACTTCTTTTCAATTCCTTTTTTGTGCAAGAATTCCGGCAATCCAACTAAATCGCGCATCTCAACAAAATTCTGAACCGCTAAAGTGGCAATAGAATCGGCATTGGGTTTGCGTAATTTCTGATATTCATTCAAAATCTTATCCCAGTCACCTTCAAATTTTTCAATACACTCATCCAATACCACACAATCTTCAAAAGAGCAATTCATCCCTTGTCCGTAAAATGGAACCACTGCATGCGCAGCATCTCCCATTAATGCTGAACGATTAAATACCCAAGGATAAGTTCTAACTGTAGCCAAATGTCCAATTGGATTCTTTTTGAAATCTTCCAATAAATTAGGCATTAATGGAATAGAGTCATTAAAGTAGGTTTTAAAGAAATCCATGATTTCTTCATCCGTATTTAATTTTGAAAAGCTAACATCACCTTCATATGGCAAGAACAATGTACAGGTAAAATTACCGCCGGGATTGGGTAATGCAATCATCATGAAACTACTTCTTGGCCAAATATGAAGTGCTTTTTCCTCCATTTGAAATGTTCCATTTTGTCCCGGAACAATTTCCAGCTCTTTGTATCCATGAGATTCATAGGTTTGGGAGTAACTATATCTTGGATGGCGAATCATAGCATCGCGTACAGCAGAAAATGCACCATCTGTTGCAAGAACTACATCCCCAGAAACATCAATAAAACTTCCATTCGGAGTTTCAAAAGTAGCCGTACTTGAATCCAAATCCATCTTGGTACAACGATGATCAAAGTACATATGAATATTGGGATATTGGTCGGCCAATTGCAGTAATCGCACGTTCAATTCTCCTCGTGAAACACTGTAAATGGCTTGATCTTCCCTACCATAAGGCTGATAATTCAAATCACCCGCCGTTGAATGCATAATTCTACCTTTCATGGGGATGGAAATTTCTAGAATTTCCTCCGTCAGACCTACTTTGTTTAGGGCATTAATTCCACGAGTAGAAAGGGCTAAATTTATCGATCGACCTCCTTCGTATTTGCCTTTTCGCATATCAGGTCGGCGCTCATATAAATGAACTTCATGACCACGTTTTGCCAAGTAAATAGACATTAGACTACCCGCCAAACCACCTCCAACAAGTATAATTTTTTCTCCCATTCTACAAATTTAATGATTCAAAACGATGTATTGATTACAAATTGTCGCATATTTGTCTAAAATTAAAATCGAGAAAACACACAATACGTTATGCGCTTTTACAGACCTCCAAAAATCCTATCTTGGATGAGTTCTTCATTAGTTTGGAGGGGAAACTTTGAACAAAAAGAAATACATTTAACTTTCGATGATGGCCCACATCCTTCGGTAACTCCACGGGTTCTTGAAATTTTACAAAGACACCAGGTTAAAGCTGTATTCTTTTGTGTGGGAGAAAACATCCGAAAGTATCCAGAAGTGGCAAAAATGATTCTGTATGAAGGCCATAAGATCGGAAACCATACATTTAATCATTTGAAAGGTTGGAGTACTTCTGATGATCTTTATTTTCAAAATATCGATGTTTGCGATGAAGAAATACAGCAAATCATCCAAGAATTCAACAAAGAACAACGGGTTTTAAATCCTCAATCTGAAAACATAATGCCAAGTTCGTTATTTCGTCCACCCTACGGCAGAATAACACCTGCGCAGATTCGGCATTTGACATCGAGTTATATTCCCCCGAAAAAAATAATCATGTGGGATCTGTTAACCTTTGATTACGATCGAAAATTGAATTGGAAAAATGCTCTGTATTACATCATTAAAAAATCTCGTAATGGAAGTATAGTGGTATTTCATGATTCGAAAAAAGCTGAAATGCAATTATTTCATATGTTAGAAACTTACATTGTAACAATGAAGCAAAAAGGATTTTCTTTTACCAATTCAATTGGTTGATTCAACAGATTTAGCATTGTAGTAACTATTTTTTTTGCACCTTTGCGGTTATGCTGGATTTGGTGATTTTCAACGGAGAGTTTTGGATGGGGATTGGGATTTGTAGTGTGCTCTTCTACATAATTATCCAGTTAGTTCAATGTTATTTTTTATTTCAATATAAGTCTCATCTGGAGCCTGCACCGTTTAACTGGCCATTCATCAGCATTTGGGTTGCGGCTAGAAATGAGGAAGCCAACCTAGAAGCTTGCTTGAACTCGCTGATACATTTGGATTATCCCAAAAATAAAATTCAAATTTTAATCGGAAATGATCAAAGCACCGACCAAACACCTGATATAATTGATCGATTTTGCAACCAATATTCTTACATCAAGCGCATAGATATTGTGGATGACGACTCTGGGCTGAAAGCCAAAGCCCGCGTAATGGCACAAATGGATCGCTATGCTCATGGAGATTTTTTCTTGATTACGGATGCGGATGTTTGTGTCAATCCAAATTGGGCGAAAACCATGTTATTAACATTAAATCCGAGAACTGGAGTTAGTTCGGGCACTACTATGGTAAAAAGTTCAGGTTGGGATGGATGGCTACAAGAAATCGATTGGGCTTATTTCATGGGATTACTTAACACCATTTCGTATTCAGGTATACCTGCCACTGCCGTGGGCAACAATATGATTGTACGAAAATCTGCATATTGGGAAACCGGAGGATATGCAAGTATTCGTTTTTCCATTACCGAAGATTATAAATTATATTCAGAAATATGCTCTAAAGGATGGATGTGGAATAATGTTATGCATCCAGGAGTTTTGGCATATTCGGAAAAAACCACGGGTTGGTTGAATTTATTGCATCAAAGAAAGCGCTGGCTCTCAGGCGGCAAAGAACTTCCTTTTTATTGGTGGATCCTATTTGCTATTTATGGCACATTCTATTTTTGGATTCCGCTTTTGTTAGTTCTGTCATATTTTATCCCCTCTTTTTTCCTTATTGTTGTAACTCTTTGGGGATGCAAATTCGGATTACAATGTCTGCAAATTCTGCTTATTTACAGTAAAATCAAACAAAAAAGTCCGTCTGTATTTAAATTACTCATCTACGAGTTTTATTTATTTGCCATTACATTGGGCACTGGAATTTTCTTCCTTTTACCTTTCAAAACCAATTGGAAAGGAAGATTATACAAAGTATAATTTTTCTTGAATTATCTACTCCCTACGTTCCGATTTAAAAGGAAAAACCTCCCTATTTAGAATAATATCAAATAATTTTTGAAATCTATTTGTAATTAGTCTAAATAAAATTATTTTTGCATCCGAATTCATATCTTATGAGACAAAAAAGCCGAGTAGACGAAGTTAAAGGAGCAAATAATTTCAAAAGGAACCTAAATATTCATCATCAAAAAGCGAAAATAAAAAAACTAGTATTCAGTGCTTTAACGGTATTTGTATTGAATTATACTGCGGTTTCAGCCAAGGCTGATTATACTTCAACATCATTTATTCGCGGTTTAAAATCCAATATTGAATCAACAATTGAACCGTTGGATACTACTCCTTCGCAAAAAGTAAACAAAATCAATAAGTCAAGTAATTCTACGATTGAAGCACCTAAGTCTGCGTCTGCGAAAAATCAAATACCTGGCTTTGATGACACCATCAGACACATCGAATATTTAAGTGAAATTTCATTGGTGGGTGCTCGTGGCAAAAACGATATTCTAAATTTACCAGAAGTTGTTGGTACCAAAATTAACGCAGGAAAAAAGAACTCCGTTATTATACTAGAAAATTTAAATACGGTCGTTGTTAACAATTCTATGCGTCAAATCATGGCTAAAGTACCGGGAATTCATATCTGGGAAAGCGATGGTTCCGGAATTCAAATAGGAATTGCACATAGAGGATTATCTCCGAATCGTTCTTGGGAATTCAATATACGACAAAATGGTGCTGATATTTCCGCAGACCCATACGGCTATCCAGAAGCTTATTACAATCCTCCGATGCAGGCAATTCAGCGCATTCAAGTAATTAAAGGTGCCGGTGCTTTGCAATATGGTCCACAGTTTGGCGGATTAATAAATTACATAATGCGCGATGGAAAAAATGAAACCAAACCGTTTTCATTGCATACTTCTCAAACCGTTGGAAGTTTCGGTTTATACAATAACTTTTTGGCTATAAGTGGTCGCAAAAATAAATTTTATTACTATGCGTTTTATGATAACAGACGTGCCGATGGTTTCAGACAAAATAGCCAGTATGAAACTAAAACATACTATGGTTCATTTGGTTATCTGATTAACGATAGAATGGAAATCAGTGCGAATGTTACTCAATTCGATATGCTAAGTCAACAACCTGGTGGATTGTTAGACCAACAAATCTCTACCGATCCCACTCAGAGTTTTAGAAGTAGAAACTGGTTCAATACACCTTGGTTAACAGGGAATGTAAAATTCAATTGGGAAATTAACAAAAGCAGTCGTTTGCAAATTCAATCATTCGGCATGAAAGCTACCCGCAGCAGTGTTGGATTCTTGAAAGCAATAAATATTGCAGATACCATCAATAAAAGTACCGGTAACTATGATAATCGAATTGTTGATATTGATCGCTACGACAATTTTGGAACAGAAGTTAGTTATATCAACAACTTTAAATTAGGGAATCAAAAGCACACCTTCACTGCAGGAGCAAGATACTTCAAAAGTATTACTAACCGAGACAAGAATGGTAAAGGAAGTATTGGTATAAATTCTGATTTTTCGGTTATTGGTAAATTTCCACAACGTCTCACATTTGAAACTGATAATATTTCGGCCTATGTTGAACAAATTGTTCGATTAAATAGAAATCTGATCTTAATTCCAGGTGTTCGATGGGAAAATATACATTCCACTGCGAATGGAATATTAACCACCAACAATCAAGGTATTGAAACACCATTAACACCTCAATTACAAACCCGAAATGTGGTAATTGGAGGTATTGGTGCGGAGTATCATCTAAAAAATCAATCTGAACTGTACTTTAACTTAAACCAAGCTTACCGTCCCATATTGTTCTCCGATATGCTCGCTACTCCAGGAAGTTTTGTTGTATCTCCTGATTTGAAAGATGCTTCTGGTATCAATTCGGATTTAGGATTCCGAGGACATATTAGCAAAAGAATCAAGTTAGATGCTAGTGTGTTTTACATGCAATATAATAACCGTATCGGAAGTTTAACTGAATTTGATTCAACCGGAAAAGCATATACACTGAGAACGAATGTTGGTTCCAGTACTGCTTATGGATTTGAAGGACTAGTACAAGCAGAACTGGTAAAGAACAAGCGTTTTGATCTACCTGTTTTTGTATCCTATTCATATAATGTGGCACAGTATGGTGATTATTTTTATTCTACCAAAAACAGTTTAGGAGAAACAGTGAAACAAAATATACGAGGCAATTTTGTTGAAAATGCCCCTATGCATATTTTGAGAACAGGTGCTGAAGGCAATATATACAGTAAAAGAAACGGTCAGACATTGCTTTCTTTGGGAGTTCAGTACTCATTTGTATCCTGGGTTTATACGGATGCTCAAAATACAGTTGCAACAACCGCAAATGCTCAAAACGGTTTAATACCAAGTTATGGAATTTGGGATGTTACTTCTAAAGTAAGAATTTTGAATAACGTTAACTTGAAAATTGCAGTGAATAATCTAACAAACACGTATTACTTTACTCGCAGAGCAGGTGGTTATCCAGGTCCTGGTGCAATGCCTGCCGATGGCAGAAGTATTTTGATGTCGTTAGAAATCAAGATGTAATTCCAATTACATACCCCACTTTTGTAGTAAGTGGTTTTTCCACTCTCCTGCTTCCGTTTGTATAGTTGCATTCAAATCGGCTAACATGCTATATATCCCAAAATAGGTTCGATTTATATAAAGTGCGTGTTTGCTTCCTCTGGGTTGTGTTGGTTTTTTAACTTCAGGAAGTTTATAAATTTCCTCCCCCGTTGCATATATTTCATCCAAAAACTCTTGGGTAAAATGGAATTCTTTGTGATTAAACGGACGACTTAAAAGTTCCGTCATTTTTATAAATGCTGAGGTTAACTCATCTTTAACTTCTTGACTATCTTGAGGGAAAATGATTTCAATATCGGTTAACAAGCGATTTATCAATTCTGGATTCTTCTGAACCTCAGGTATCAGCAATGGAAAATATTGATAGTAAAAGTCAGTAGGAACTTCTTTGATACATCCAAAATCGATTACACCCACAGATGATTCATCATTAAACAAGAAATTCCCAGGGTGAGGATCGGCGTGAATGGCCTTCATTTCGTGCAATTGGAACTCATAAAAATCCCACAATGACTGAGCAATTTTATTCTTGACCTCTTGACTGGGATTCTTATCCAAAAATTCTTTTAAATGATCTCCCTCCAAGTAATCCATGACCAATACTTTGTTAGAACTCCATTCTGAATAGTATTGGGGAAAATGAACGCCTTGAATATGTGAACATGCCTTTGCAATTTCTTGACCTCGCTTTAATTCCAATTCATAACGAGTTTCTTCCATGAGCTTCTCTTCCACCTCTTCAAAGTACTTTTTCATTTCCTTTTCAGATAATCCAAACATGGCATTGGCTACAGGTTTTACCAATTTTAGGTCACTTTGAATAGAATCAGAAACCCCAGGATACTGAATTTTAACAGCCAATTTTTTACCTTCCTTAGTAGCTAAGTGAACTTGCCCAATACTAGCTGCAGCCAAGCTCTTCGTATCAAATGTATCGAACAATTCAGTTGGGTATTTGCCGGTTGCATTTTTGAATGCTTTCATCACCAAAGGTCCTGACATGGGTGGTGCAGAATACTGCGACATTGCAAATTTTTGTGTATACGCTCTTGGCAATAGATTTTTATCAATGCTTAGCATTTGTGCAACTTTTAGAGCACTTCCTTTCAAGTTACTGAGGGAATCGTAAATGTCTTCGGCATTGGATAAATGAAGTTCTTCCTTGTCTTCTTTTCCTGTAATACTCTTTTTAGCATAATATTTCAGATAGTTTGTACCGATTTTTGCACCGGTTCCTACCAATTTTGCTGCTCTTCCAAGTTTTGAGCTTACAATACTCTCTTGAACCTCTGGTTGTTTCATTTTCTCTTTTTTTATTGTTTTTGTTTACACGATGCGTTATTAGAACCACCGCGTACGCTAATTTTCTCCAAAATTCTATATACAAAATTCAAATTAGCCTTACTGGGTAATTCCTGATTATGAGAATTTCTTGAGCATTATCCTATTCCCCTAGTTCATGATGTGGTTTCGTGAAATGGTGATTCAGTATTTTTCGGGGGATGGAAATTCTGTGTTTACTTTCGAATTTCACCCAAAAGAAATTTCCCTAAGTCCAACACTTTGTTTAATACAGTTGGATCCATTAAATCGAAGGATAGGGTAAATACTTTTTCGATCAGAGCATCCGTTTTTTCAAATTGGCTGCTTTTGTCATTTAGCCAGAAGTTGAAAATGAATACAAAGTTGGAATATAATGTAATTGAAACCGCTTTATCTCCCATTTTATCCATCATTGGCATTCCCAATTTAGGAAGCGCTGTTTCTAAGTTCAAGGATTCAAAATAATCCATCACCGATTTTCTGAATACATCCATGTTTTTCAGCTTTTCCAATGGATTGTGTTGATTCTTGTATTTTAAAAGAAGGTAGCTTCGATAGGACTTTGCATTTTCAAAAAATCCATACATTACCGAAAGTACTTTTTCTTGTTCCGAAGAATTAGAATAAAATTCCTGTTGACTTAATGAGTGAAGCGTATCTTCCCAAATCTTTCTAGGGATGTGAGATTCTATTTGATCAATATCCGAAAAATGTTCATAAAAATCAGATTCGTGAATCTTTAGACTTTTACAAAGATGTGCAACTGATTTGGGATTCTCCCCGTTTTCATTCACGTGATCAATAAATCCTTCAATAATTTTGTCGGAAAGCAATTGTTCTGATTTTTTTACCATTTTGACTAGATTTGGAGTTCTAATAATTTAACATTTATTGCGGTGAAATGTTTAGGTATTTAGAGATTCTGATGTTAATTTGTAACTAATTAAATGAATACTTTACAAAACGATTACAACACCCAGCGTTCTGCCCTGAATATTTCAGAATATGGACGTTTGGTACAAGACTATGTTAGTCATATAAACTCCATTGCCGATAGAGAACAACGAACACTTTGGGTGCATAATTTGGTTAATATTATGGCCATTTTAAATCCCGAAATCAAACAGCAATCCAACTATCAAGAAATATTGTGGGGACATATTCATCAAATTTCTGATTTCACTTTAGACGTGGATTCTCCGTATCCACTTCCCCAGAAAGAAGATCACAACAAAAAACCAGAGCCCATCCCCTATCATACCAGTACCATTCGATTCCGATTCTATGGACGAAATTTACAGAACATGATTGAAAAAGCCACACAGATGGAAGATGGTGAGCTCAAACAAGAGTTGGTAAATCTAATTGCTTCATTCATGTATAATAGTTGTAAACTATGGAATAATGAAAATTTAAGCAATGAAGTAATTGCCGAACACCTGAATACTCTATCTAAAGGCAAATTGGCTCTTGCAGGTTCAGAAATAACCGTTACAGCCGATGCTAGTGTCTTTACACCACGTAGACACAATAACCATCAAAATAAAAATAATTTCCGAAAGAACAACAACAACAAAAAGAATCACAACAACAACAATCGTAACAAAAATAAAAGACGTTTCTAATTATGGCATATTTCGAAATTGAAGGCGGACACTCTTTGAAAGGAGATATCGTACCTCAGGGTGCAAAAAATGAAGCATTACAAGTAATTTGTGCGGTTTTATTAACTCCTGAAGAAGTAATCATTGAGAACATCCCCGAAATTAGAGATGTACTAAAATTGATTGAACTGCTAAAAAACCTCGGAGTCAAGGTTAACCGTATTGAAAAGGGAAAATTTTCATTTCAGGCGGATGCAGTGGATATTGACTTTTTAGACAGTCCTGAATTCAAAGCACAAGGCGCTGCACTTAGAGGTTCAATTATGATTGTTGGTCCCCTGCTTGCTCGATTTGGAAAAGGTTATATCCCCAGTCCCGGGGGTGATAAAATCGGAAGACGCAGACTTGATACGCATTTCGAAGGATTTATAAAATTGGGTGCTGAATTTGAATTTCTTCCTGAGCAGAGTTTTTACAAAGTCCATTCTCAACATTTAAAGGGGACGTATATGCATTTGGATGAGGCTTCGGTTACAGGTACAGCAAACATATTAATGGCAGCTGTACTAGCCGATGGAGAGACCACCATTTACAATGCTGCATGTGAACCCTATTTACAACAGTTATGCGAAATGTTGCAAAAAATGGGAGCTCATATTGAAGGTTCTGGTTCCAATAAATTAACTATTCAAGGCGTTTCATCCCTAAAGGGTTGTAACCATCGTTGTTTGCCTGATATGATTGAAATTGGCAGTTTTATCGGGATGGCGGCTATCACTCAAAGTGAAATTACCCTAAAAAACTGTCGTGTTGATCAGTTAGGTATTATTCCCAGAACTTTTGAACGCTTGGGAATTAAATTGGAAATTCAAGGTGATGACATTTTTATTCCAAAACAAGATCATTACGAAATTGATAGCTTCATTGATGGGTCTATTTTGACCATTTCTGATCAAATTTGGCCAGGATTTACTCCAGATTTAATTTCGATAGCGCTAGTTACTGCTACACAAGCTCGAGGAACTGTTCTGATTCATCAAAAAATGTTCGAAAGTCGCTTGTTTTTCGTAGATAATTTGATCGACATGGGTGCTCAGATTATACTTTGTGATCCCCATCGTGCAACTGTAATAGGATTGGATCGACGAACTCAATTAAAAGGAATAACCATGTCTTCCCCTGACATACGAGCAGGTGTTGCATTATTAATTGCGGCAATGAGTGCAAAGGGAAAGAGTATTATCAAGAACATTGAACAAATTGATCGTGGATACGAACGAATTGAAGATCGCTTGAATCCATTAGGAGCTCGAATTACTCGAGTTGAGTAATTACATTTTCTACATTAATTGATCCAAGTAATAATTCTAGAATAGGAGCTCGAATTACTCGCGTTGAGTAATTTTTATTTCTAGTTAGCGTATAAGTGTGCTGATTCCAAAATAAACGTTCATACCAGAATACTTCGTTGCAGAAAAAGAATACAAGAAATTATCGGTGCCAAAATAAATCGGTCCAGCCCTAAAATAAGCACCCAGTCCGAATTGACTGTAGTTGTTGTAAACCGAAATCGGCATAGAAAACTCAAACCAATTGTGTTCCACTCGAGGAACAATCACTGCGGCACTATTAAAATGTAAATTTGCAATATCATTGATATTGATTGCTTGCTGCAAATGAGCCGCAACATTAAAATAGGGCATAATCTGATAATCTACTTGCAGTTGTAATGTAGTAGGTAATTCAATTTGAGTTTTTTCTGAAATATCTCGTAGAGCACCTTTTGTTCTTAGGTAATCTACAGTGTAGTCGAACACTTCTTCTGCGCCTTCTGCAGAAGCAGTTAAAAATTCAGGTGAGTTTAAAGCCATTTTTACGGGAGTTGTACCATCTAAAATAAATCCCTTACTCTGGTTGCGGTAGGTCATTTTACCTAAATCCAAAACAGATGCTGCAATTTTTAATTTATAATCTTTGTGATTTCCTTTTCGTTCTTCCGTGCTCATATTCTCACCTAATTCCAAAACAAATCCCAAATCAAACCCTAAACCTAAACCATTAATATTTAGCAAATTGGGCATACTTCCAGCAACTACACCCTGAAAAATCTGGCGTAATAAATTGTTATCCGTATACGAGAATTTCATCATACCGCCTGTGAGTTCTAAGGTATCAATACCAATGGTTCTGAATGTGGCCCCAGAATTTTGTATGTTGAAGCTTCCAGTTGCCAAAATTCCTTTAATAGAAGTTCCTACACCCAAGCGCATTTTAGAACTTTCTATCAGTTTAATTCCAAATATTCCCGAAACTTCTTGATAGGAATTGGCGGTAATATTTAATTGAGGAGAACTAATGGCAATCACCGAAGGCGGAGTAGTTGAATCCATAAACTGTTTCGCCCAATCCACAACTGATGTACTTAAGTTATCTATTCTCAAACTAGATCTGGTGCGCGAAGCAGTTCCCCAAATTATTCTACCATATGTATTTACATACGATGGGCCTCTGTATTCCGTTCCAATATTTAAACGAATATTATTTACGTTGGGATCTTCTTTGATCCAATTTTTATCCCATTTTATTCGACCGTTATCATCTCTATATTGGTCATCTACATCGTTATTCACCAATGCCCAAAATGAAAATGGTGTTTCTAATGCCACATAATTATTATCGATATTAATTCCCAGTCCCCCAATATTAGCCGACCTTTGATGATTCATATTGGTTACCAATGCTGGATTACTGTAAATTGCATTGACTCCTGCATAATTTGAATTCTGCAATCCAAAGAACGTTTGTGATTGAACAGCTGAAAACAAATTAAGTAAACTGAACAAAGCAACAAATTGAATTCTATTTAACGGTGTAATTTTCATGGGCTAATGCAAATTTAGTAAATACTCGATTAATGATCTGTTTTGTTTTTATAAACAAAAAAAGAGGGACGTTCGTCCCTCTTTTTTTATTTCAATTATAACCTAAATATTATTGTACGATGAATTTTGCAGTTTCAGTACCGATTGCACTTTGCAATGAAACGGTGTAGATACCCGCTTTCAAATCGCTTACTTCAATGTTCATCTGATTTTTACCAGCAACGAACTGAGAAGCTTCGATGTTTTTAACTACACGACCATTGATGTCCATAACAACAGCAGATACTGCGCTTGGATTGTTCAAATGGAACATAGCTTTAACTGTATTTTGACCCGCTGAAGGATTTGGGAATACGCGAGTATTTTGGATACCATTTACTAATTTTTCGTTAGATAAGTTTTCAGTGGTAATATCAATCCAGCAGTTGAAGAATGTAGTAGTAGTGTAAGCAGTTGTAGGCAAGTATGACTTCCAACCGTTTAGAGTTTGTCCGTAAGCCAAAAAGTTAGGCGTCCAGAAAGTGTTGTTGATTTTGTTCAAAGTCAAAATATCTTGAGCTTGAGCATCCCAGTAGTTTGCACGGATACCGAAAGCATTATACTTACGTTTCCAAGAAGGATCAGCCCAGTTAATCAATGTATCACCCAATTTTGGTTTCAACATAGGTTTGAACATCAAAGTGAATGCTGTTACGTTTGCAGGAATATCATTAGTTCCAGTTGCAGCAACTGAGCTTTTTGACTTCACACCAGGTAAAACACCCGATACACGAGAGAACAATGTACCAGCTTCCCAGTCTACTGAATCTTTAAACGTTTTATCCAATAGGATGGTATCTGTTTTAATAGCAGCTGTATTAAACATGGTACGTGCTTTGAACGCGTCCACATTAGGAGCAGCATTACGATTTGTACCGTTACGTGTAAACGCACGGAAAGACAAACCTGTAAAGTCAAAATATTGTACAAATACAGTATCGATTACTTCTACCATATTTCCTCCAATCATTGCAGAATCAGAGTTTCTAACGTAGAATTGCTGCCAACGAATGGTATCGATAGTGTAGTTATTCCAACGACTCAAAACAGTGTTACCAGAAGATAAAAATGCAGAATCTTTGGGGTCAAATGAAGTACCGATAACATGAATATCATTGTTATTCAATGTAGTAGTTCCATCGTCGTTTTTGTATACTACGTAAGCATTGGAATCTTCTGAAATCCAACGAATGTAGGATTTAGCATCACCCAACATCCATTCCTCACCGTATGCAGAAACGAAGTTGTATTGTTCAGACAATGAAGTTGCACGCTTGCTCATCATGCTCTTCACCTTAACTGCATCTTCCGCTCTTAATTGAACTTTTTGATCTTGAGGGAAAATTTTTGTAGTCAATGTTTGTGCATTTGCTAATGTTGCACTCACAGCAACTACCCCTAATAAAAGTAGTTTTTTCATTATAATTTATGTTTTAAATCTTGATTAGTTTTACAAATATAAACAATTCTAACTAAAATTTAGATTGGTTACGGGCGTGTAATTAGTGAATTATGTCTAAATACTTACAGAAAACACTTCCCTCGAAACCTTTAAAAAATTAAATATCCCCCAAAACTGGACGAATAATAATTTCCTCCATAACCGTTTGTTCATTGATATCAAATGCATTGCTAATTACCAAGGCAACATCCTCGGGTCTCATGAAACGAGATTCAGGCAAATTGACACCAGCCCAAGAATCCGTTAGAGTTGCACCTGGTAAAACGGCGCTAACAGCAATCTGATGGGGAATTCCCTCTAGTCTCAGTGATTTAGAAAAGCCCAACAAAGCGAATTTAGATACCGAATAACCGCCACCTGCAGCATAAGCTGTAATACTTGCAATGGAGCACATATTAAATACGTGGGCTCTCGGAGTTATTTTCAACAGATCCCAAAGACCTTTCGTAATTCGATACGCTGAAAAGAAATTCAAATCCATTTGAAGTTTCATTTGATTAGAATCTTCCTCCATCAGAGTGCCTGGCAAAAAAACACCAGCATTGTTGACCAATACCGTTAAATTATTATGTAAGTTACGATAAAAGTCTACCAAAGATTGGCATCCCCATTCGGTAGAAAGATCTGCAACATGAATATCAATTTTTATCTCGGGATGAGTTGCTTGAATCAGCTGCTGAGTTTCTCGTAGTTGCGCAATGTTTTTAGAACAAAGAACTAAATTAAATCCTTTGTTCGCTAATTCTAATGCTACATACTTTCCGATTCCTCTGCTCGCGCCGGTAACTAATGCAATCCGATTAGTCGTCATCTTCATCTGTATCAGGATCATCTGCACGAGATGAAGATTTCTCATCGTCATCATCGTCAGATTCCACCTCGGGCTCTTCTTCACCTACTCCTTTAGAAAGAGGACGAATCATTTCATCCAAATCCTCATCCGACAGTACCTCTTTGGCTCTTGTGCTTAACTTCACCAAGTAAATTTTGTCTTCGGTTTCTAGTCTCACTGAAGTAACGATTTCTCCTTTGGAATTGGGATAACGAATTGTATGTCCCACAATACCATTAGGATACGTTTCATTAAAAAGCTCATTCAACTCAGGAGTGAGCTTTGCATAATCGATTACAACTTTCGGTTTGTCCATGCGTCTATTCGGTGGTAAAATTACTTCAACAAAACATTACACTTGTTCCAGTTTATTCACATTTTAACAACGTTATTTTTATTGTATGTAAAATTAAACAAACTAAGCAATTTCCCAAATTTTAACCATTCATGCTCACCAAAAACTCTAAATTATCTTGGGTATTGTTCATGTATTTCAGGAATGTATTCATGGCTTCCTCGGGATTCATATCGGCCAAATGGTTTCTCAAAACCCACATTCGTTGCAAAGTTGTTTTATCTACCAACAGATCTTCTCTTCGAGTACTGGAGGATAGAATATCAATTGATGGGAATATTCGTTTGTTTGCCAAGCGTCTATCCAATTGCAATTCCATATTACCTGTACCCTTGAATTCTTCGAAAATAACCTCATCCATTTTAGAACCTGTATCAGTTAAAGCCGTTGCAATGATAGTTAGTGATCCTCCATTTTCAATATTTCTTGCAGCTCCAAAGAATCTTTTTGGTTTGTGCAATGCGTTTGCATCCACACCACCCGATAATATTTTTCCAGAAGCGGGCTGTACCGTATTGAATGCACGTGCCAAACGGGTAATAGAATCCAATAATATCACCACATCGTGACCACATTCTACCAAACGTTTAGCTTTTTCCAAAACAATATTGGTTAATTTAACATGCTTTTCTGCAGGTTCATCAAATGTACTTGCCACTACTTCTGCACGCACATTTCTGGCCATATCTGTTACTTCTTCCGGACGTTCATCAATCAATAAAATGATCATGTAAACTTCAGGATGATTTTTAGCGATAGCGTTAGCTATTCCTTGAAGTAACCACGTTTTACCTGTCTTGGGTTGAGCAACAATCAATCCTCGTTGACCTTTACCAATAGGCGAGATCAAATCGATAATACGATTAGAAAAATGCTTGGGATTATCGCATAGATTCAATTTTTCATTGGGAAACAACGGAGTTAGGTGCTCAAACGCAACACGATCTCTTACTTCTTCTGGAGTTTTTCCGTTTACCGATTCAATTTTCACCAAACAGAAGTACTTTTCGTTGTCTTTAGGTGGACGAATCGTACCTTTAATCGTATCACCGGTTTTCAGTCCATTTTGTTTGATCATAAAACCGGGTACATATACATCATCGGGCGAAGCCATGTAATGATAATCCGGTGAACGTAAAAATCCATAACCATCAGGAACCGTTTCTAAAACCCCTTGAGTGGTAACCACACCTTCCATTTCCATTAAAACCGCCATCAATTCGCGTTTGCGTTTCTCTTCTTCGGTTTCAGCGGGTTTCTCAGGTTTGTTATGCTTTGGATCTCTTTTATGATCGCGTGGATGTCTGTTCTCACCAGATTTGATTTCTGATTCAGTAGCACCCTCGCTTGATGTTTCTGAAGAACTACCGTTATTTGTTTCAACGGAATTCTCATTTAATTCAACAGAACTAGATTCGTTATTGGAATTTCGGTCGTTGGATTTAAAATCTTTTTTTCCTTTTCTACGGTTATTTCTTGGGTCATTTCGCTGTTCATTGCGTTGACCATTCTCGTTAACTACTTCTTTCGATTCTGCATTTTCAACAGTATTGGCAACAATCGAATTATTTGTATTCGTTTGGATTTCGGGGGATGTGTTTTCGGCCCGTAATTCAGCTGAAGCTTCGCGAACCACATTGCTGGTTCGTTGTTGAATTCGAGATGCCAAATCATCAAATTTAGAATCATTCGAATTTTTACGATCTGCCGCCTTTTCCTTTACCGGAACCGACATTCTTTTTCTTTTTTGTTTTCCATCTGAACCTTCGCTAGACTCTCTGGTGGTTTCAACCACTGGATTTTGCGAGCTTTCAGCAACTAAATCAGGTTGAATCTGAGTTTCAGCTTGCGCTGTTTGATCCACTCTTGAAGGATTAGCATCAGAATTTTCTGAGTTTGCCACATCATACATTGCGGAAACAAGTTCATTTTTTTTCATTTTTTCTGCTCCGGAAATTTCCAAAGCAGCTGCCAGAGTGCGAAGTTCTGCAACACTCATTTTAGCAAAATCAGGCGATTTTGTCATATATCACAAATTCAATAATAAGTATTGGGTAATTCAATTAAAGTAGATAAACGTTTTGGGGATTCATTGAATTTCGAACGAAATCCATGATAAAAACAGTGCAATTATACACCTAAAATCAAGAATACCAAAATAAATCAGTCGTATTGTTCAAAAAAATACTGTCGACGATTGAAACCCAACTCCTTTAATCGATCACGTGTTTCAATGCACATGTCTTTCCAGCCACAAACATATATACGAGCATCTTCTAATCCTTTTAGTTCTCGCTCGTAATGCGGATGAACATATCCTGTTTTGCATAAAGGAACTTCTTCCCTGCTTAATACGGGAATAAATCGAAATAATGGGTTATGTTCTTGTAGTGTGTTCCAATGTTCCCAATACAATACATCTTCCCTCCAGCGATTTCCAAAAACCAATACCGTTTCGCATCCTTGCAATAATGAATCTTGAATCATGCTTCTAAACGGTGCTATTCCCGTTCCGGTGCAAACAAAAACATGCTTAATCGGTGTATCTATCCCCCGAAAAACAAAACTACCCTGAGGTTCAGAGACCATCAGCTCCTGTCCCACCTCCAATGAAAATAACCACGGGGTGAATTTTCCCGACTCATTCAACACAATACACAATTCTAATTCTGAAACTGTGTTGGTTACCGAAGCGATAGAATACGACCTACTTTGATTCTCTAATTCAAACGAATCATTAAATATCATTACAAATTGTCCGCTCAAAAACGTAATAGGTTGATCGTCTTTTCTCTTCAAAAAAAAACGTTTTACACGAGGTGATTCCGAAATAATTTGAGTAAGGATATGAGGAAATGCGTTTTGCATGCTTCTACTTGCGTATGGGTGACTCAACAAAATTAACAAAATGTCCTATTTTCGCAGTCATGAGTTTCCAATTTTATTTACTTACTGCTTTCGGCGGAGCGTTAGGAAGTATCGTGCGCGGGGTAATGGGTAAATTTATCCCATTTCAAACCGGACAATTCGCGTATGCTACCTTTTCTGTGAATATGTTGGGATGTTTTTTGATAGGTTTTCTATGGATGAAAATCGACTCTGATGCAATAAAAGCATTAGCAATTACTGGTTTTTTAGGTGGATTAACCACATTTTCTGGTTTAGGATTGGAATTGATGCGTTACTTCAACGAAAAACAAATAACATTGGGCGTTTTATATGGTTTGATATCACTTATTTTGGGTATATTCCTCGTATGGTTAGGTCAAAAATCCGCTCAAATTGTATGAGAAGTAGATTGCTAGTATTGTTTTATTTAATGGTTTTTTCACTGGGGAGTTTACGTGCTAACCGAATCCTCATCCCCATGGACGAATCTCAAAAAAATCATTTGAAATCCTACGGCATTGCTTTTTGGTTGCTCGATAAACAAAAAGCAGAAGTATTGTGGCTGCTTAATTATCAGGGGGGAAGTTTTATGACAAAATATCAATCTTCCTTGGAAACGGAATGTAAAACACGAGGCGTATCATATTCTGTAATTTCAGAGATTGAAGCCGAACGAATTGAATCAGAAATTTCCAATCCTTCGGTGAATATGAATATGGTCAAACTGCTCAATGCACCGAAAATAGCGGTGTATTCACCTAAGACTAAACAGCCTTGGGACGATGCAGTCACCATGGTTTTAACCTATGCTGAAATTCCGTATTCTGTGGTGTTCGACGATGAAGTTCTCGAAGGAAAACTCGCCGAATACGATTGGCTGCACTTGCATCATGAAGATTTCACCGGTCAATTTGGGAAATTCTGGGCTTCTTATGCCAATGCACCTTGGTATGTTTCTGAAGTAAAAGAAGCTGAAAGCATGGCCATGAAACATGGATTTCAAAGTGTTAGAGAATTGAAAACTGCGGTTACTTTAAAAATTCGAGACTTCTGCTTGGGAGGAGGTTTCCTTTTTGCTATGTGCTCCGCTACCGATACCTACGATATTACTCTCAGTGCCCAAGGGACCGATATTTGCGAATCCGTTTTTGATGGAGATCCAGCAGACCCTATGGCTCAACAAAAGCTCGACTACGATCCATGTTTCGCTTTCAAAAACTTCAAGTTAGAAACCAGTCCTTATGTATATGAATTTTCCAACATCGACGTCGATCCTGCCAAACGCGGTGTTACTGAGGAAACCGATTTATTTACCCTATTTGATTATTCTGCAAAATGGGACTTAATTCCAAGTATTCTGTGTCAAAATCATACTCGTACCATCCGAGGATTCATGGGACAAACCACAGCGTACAACAAAGATTTAATCAAGAGTGATGTTTTAGTCATGGGTGAGAACGCGCTGCTAGGTGAAGCACGATATATTCACGGTGAAATGGGAAAAGGGACTTGGACTTTTTTTGGAGGACATGATCCTGAGGATTACCAACATCACGTTGGCGAGCCCCCTACCGATTTGAATTTGCACCCGAACAGTCCCGGATATCGATTAATTCTGAATAATATTCTGTTCCCATCAGCTCAAAAATCCAAGCAGAAAACCTAATGAATCACGCCCGCTTCTTTAAGGCAATACTGACTTTAAGTTTTACCACTCTATTTTTAATTAGCAGCAGCTTATTACTCTTTTCGGCTTGGGTTTCAGATTTTGATTCTGATGAGCTCTCTTCCATTCTACGAGCCAATCAATCTGAGAATTTTATTCAACATATTAATTTGGGAGTTTTACCCGACGGACATCCTGCTGGAATTCAAACCTTTATTTGGTTAGGCACGCATTTTGGGGGTTGGTCGCCATTATTTTTTCGATTGATTTGGGTATTATTTACCGTTTTAGGAAATATTTATTTCAAGAAATGGTTGTATAAAGTGGCTAAGGGCCAAGGTTGTGAAGAACATATAGCCAACTGGATATCTATGTTTGGATATGCATTCATTTCGTTGATGTGGTGGCCTCTTAGTTTGGGATCTTGGCTAAGGCCTTATGCTCCAGGATTTTTCGTATTAATGATCTTTTTATATCATTTTGAACAACTAAAAAGTAAATCTTCTTCTTGGATTTGGACGGGTATTTTTTTAGGGTTATTGGGTTATATACATTATTTCGCTTTACTTACTGGCTTAATGTTCTTTTGGGTATCTTGGGGATGGGATTTCGGATTTAAATCCTCCAATACATTTATTAAAATAGCCGCGATTGCAATCATTGTTAATTTACCTCAGCTACTTATTATCCAACATCAATTTCAATTAGCGGGATTAAATTGGTTGGGAAAACCATCTTGGCAGTTCTTTTGGGAGCATTTACAATACATTACCGGAAATAATATCTGGATTCAATGGGTTTTCTTTTTCGTTTTTGCTTTGAGATTAATTCTGATTCCACCAAAAAGGAATAGTATTTTCATTAAACACTTCCTTACTTGGTTCCTGGTATTTATAGTTTTATTTGCGTATTCCATTTTCCGAAAACCTGTGTTACAGCACAATGCCCTGTACTTCGCATTTCCCTTGTTGATTTCCTTTTTTACTGAAATGTTGGTTGCTTTTTTAAATTTAATCAACCAAAAAATACAACAGCTTCAATCGAAACATTCAGCTATAACAACTGATTTTCACAATCAAAGCTCATCTGAAAATAACTTTACTTTTAACCCAATTGGTTCAAAAGTTCAAAATCAAACTATAAAAAACTTTGAAGAAAGTCCAACCGAAACATCGAATAAAAACACAATACATACCCTATTCAATAAACAAATAAATTCCAAAGGTGAAATAATAAATTTCTTCATTTTAATCTGCAGTATTTTACTTTTGCTGAACAACACATATTATGAAAAATTGTATTTCGCAGACATTCGCATCCACGATCGATATGCAGAACCCTTGCGAATTGTAAAGAATTATAAATTGAATGAACGACCCCAAATTCAAATTTTAGTCGATGGCCCTATCGATGTATTGAACTATCATAAATCCCATTTTTTACAGCACCCCAAAACCATCAACAACCTATTTTTTATTCAATCGCTCTACCATCCCACAAAAGACGAAACAAACCCGTTAGAAATCAATACACTCTCCAAAACAAGGATACTAGAAGTTAACTCGATTCCAACGCAACAATCCAAGTACCATTCAGCGGAACAATCCAAATCCAGGTACCCAACCCAAGTATATTTCAATAAAACGAGAGCGGAAAGTAAAAGCAACCCCAATCAACTGTGGTTAGACTGGACCGCTGGCTTGTGGGGATTTGACACGCTGGTGCTGGCCTTGAATTCAGGTTCCAATTTAAATGTTCTTAATATTCTAAATCACCGCTCCAGAAGAATTCCTTTGCCTTGGGGACGTAAATATTGGGTTCACCGAACGGTAGGTGGAGAGATGCAATGTTTCGTTAGAAATACTGCAAAGGCAAGGAGTTTTGTAAATCCCGATTCCGAAAAACTACAAGTTTCTATTTCCAAAAAGAATAGCTCAGCCAATAAGGAATTATCCAAATCAGTTGTTGGAAATAAAGATTTCCCAAATAAAAGCGTCGCTGAAAAGATGCATAAAAAGTCGATCAAACGCTTAAACTTGCGCTCAATCGAACCTATTTTCATCGATTTAAAATCCTTTTCAATTCAACCCCATGACTTAATTGGAATTCGATTCATCTCCAAGAATTCTAAATTGGATTCAATTAAATTGATTTCAGCACTATTTAAGGAAGGATTTAATAAAGCAAAAATCCAATACGACTATCGATGGGAACAAGGTTCAAACGACTCATGTATTTATCTCACATTAAAACTAATTGATATTCCCGAATGGAATCAAAATTCTAGTTTAAGATTGAGTTTAGAATTTTCAGAAACCTTGCAATCCAATAATGGTTCAATGTCCAGAGACCTACTGAATCTTGAAAATTGCAGTTATGAAATTGAGATCTTGCCAGGTAATCCGTTTACATACGGGATTTAAACGTTTTGGGTTTTACCACCGTAAATACCCTTGACAAATTAAATCCGAATCGGATTCCTCTGTCCTTCCAGCTTTCGTTTGTATTACTAATGAATTGAGCTTCATTGAGGCCCGCACTATTAGTTACATGAAACTGAAACACGTGTCCTCCGGTTTCTACATCCATCCCCAAAGAAAAACTATTTACCATAGTCCCTTTGTTGGTTAAAACAGGGATATATTCTAAGTTGATTGAACTTCTTGCCGATATTTTATGTCGCATTCCCACCCCTAAAGCCCATTGTTGAGTATTATCCATGGCTGAAGTTGCGTTCATGAGAAAAGTGGGCGAAAGGATGATACTGAAATCCTCATCCATTTTCCTACCAATGATTACTTGCCCAAAATATGAACTACGTTGTTGATCTGTTGAATTAGCGTATTGACTTCCCAACAAATACTGTGTTCCGGCAACAAATTCCAACGAAATTGGGATACTATTGGTCGTATTTTGATGCAAAATTCGATACTTTAACAGGGCATCTACATTTTTATTTCCGTTAACATTTGAACGACCGGCTGCAATCATCAAATTATTTACGATACCATATTCAAATCCAAATCGAGCAGTAGCTAAATCTAATCCAAACGCTTTGTAAGGTCCAGAATTTAATGGTCCAAAACGGTGCATCATTTTAAAATCCAGTACTCCAGGATCGGTAATTTCCAAACTTTGCAAATTGATTACTTTTGTTGTTTTAAATGCATAGTCAACTTTTTGAACTGTTTTAGTATTCGACGATTCTTCCTCAGCCAGCAAATCGTCTTCCTGAGCAGAAAGTGAATTGGTAATTAACAACCCTACACAAATGATTAGTACTGACTTTATTTTGGATGATGAAAACAGCCCTGCTAGATTTAATTTATTAAAATTTAACCAAGTATTTTTTAGAAACAATTGCATTACCATCTTCTGACTAAATTAAATCCCAAACAAAAATTAGAAAAAGAACTACCTGTTGCATCGGTGACCAAGAAATAAGGTTCGTTGAGGGAACGAGAATTGGTTAAACTGATTTGGAAAGCATGTCGCGGAGTAAAATATTCAAATCCAAACCCCATTGTAGGAGTAGTTTTGGTTGGATTTGAAACGATTCCCTGAGGAATGTAACTACCTTCTGCTGTAAAAGCCATTTTTTTACCTACGGAACGTCGTAAATAACCATGAATCAATGGAATGTCGTTTGAATATGCCGTTTGATCCACTAAGTTAAAATGCACGACACTTGGTACTATTCCCAAGACCAATTTTTCACCCAATTGCATTGACGCGATCAATTGATGTGTATATGCCAATCGATGTGAATAAAAGAAAGGTGTTACTCCCCAAGCAGATGATGGTCTGCCATCTAAACTTGCATCGGCTAAATACGTTAAACTAAATTTACTTTCTGGACTTCCAATTACCCGCCATTTCAGGTAAGAATTGTAGGTCGATTTCATTGAACTTCGACCCAAACCCAGAGTTAAACGATTACCTAAAGCAAAGTCGAACCCAATTCTCATGGAATTCAAATTATCAATTCCGTATAAATTTTCTGCACCCGAACTGATTTCACCAAAACGATGTTGAATTGTGAGTTCGAATGTACCTCGTGGCAAAGTTTCAGCGGTATGTCCCGTAATTAATCTCAATGATTTAGCTGGTGCAGAGGCGTCTGTTAAAGGGATATCGTAGTTTTTCTTTTTCGGGGGATGGGATGTTGTAGTATCCGTTGGATTCATTTGCTGAACAACGACAATTGAATCCGAATTTTTTTGGGGGAAATTTTGTATAGCCGCATTAGAACCGTTTGGATACAATAAATTCATCAATCCCATAAAAAACTTTAACAAAGGATTAATCGCTGTCATGGTTTCATTCCTTGGTTCACCCAAGCCTCCAATTTATTAATCTCACACGTACTTATTTTGTTCCCTCCTTTAGGCATATTGGATGCAGTACCGTCTTGTTTAACGGAACCCAATAATACCAATCGATTGGAGGTCATGTAATTTTTTACAGAAGTGTAATCGTACAAACTAATACCCGCAGAAGGACTTCCCCCAGAGTGACAACCCGCACAATCTCTATTAATGATGGGTGCAATATTTGCAGCGTACGCTACGGTGGTAGTGTCGCAACTTCCTTTCCCATATAATTCTTCCGACTTGTCGTAATAGCATGAATTGAGTGCTACAAGGGTAACAAATCCCACAAATACTAGGGTATATCGCTTAACTATTGAATTCATAATTTTTTGTACTGTGATTAAGAGCAATTGCGCCTTTGAGAATGTATACAAAAACAACAATTCAACTCCATAAATGATTTTCAAATTCCAGTGGTAAGAATCAACTAGATGCTAGAATAAAATTGGATAATATCTTCAAAGTTAATTAGGATAACCATTTTGTATCCATTTTCTAATTTGAGTAATCTGACAATCGCTTAGTTTATTCCCGGAAGGTGGCATAATAGTGTATCCATTATTTCCTGTTACACTATTCAATAATTTACCTGATTGAGCAGCGGCTTTTACATTGGAATAACTGTTTAAATCCAAATTTCCTGAAGCTCCAGGGTTGGTATGACAACCTTTACAATTAGTTGTAATAATTCCTGAAATTGCACCTGAGTACGAATATTTAGTTGAATCGCAATTAGAACTACATCCTACTCCGTTTTTAGCTCCATCAGCGATCCAAGCTTTAATGATAGCTTTCTGTTCGGAGGTTAAAGAGTTATTCGGAGGCATTTCACCCTCTTCTATGGATTCCCAAATTTTAGAATCATTGGGATTTCCAGGTTTGATGCCTCGTGCAGTAATGGTAGCATAATTGGTTAATTCGTAACCTTCTTCTCGTGTATTGGCGTCATGACAACCACTCATGGCACAATTGCTCGTGAAAATGGGAAGCACATCGCGTTCAAAACACAGTTCAGACGCATTTACGTTTGGAAGAACCTCATGTTTACAGGATGTAGGCAAGAATGCAATACTCAGTAAAAGTACGGCAGAAAATATTCCACGAAATAGTTGTTTCATTAAATATTCAGGTTAAAATGAGTCAAAACAAAAACGATATTCAAACAAATTGGGATTTGAAGAATCCAAGGATCTTATTTCTTTTGAACCTCAGCAACTGCGCAATTCACCGAAATTTTAATGGTATCAGAAACTTTGCTTACTACGTTTTTGGGGATGTTCACGCCATAGTCTTTGCATGAAATATTAAAGTTAGCTTTTAACGTAATACCGCCTTTTCCATCGGTCACTAATTTTCCTGGGATTTCTACTTCTTTGGAAACTCCATGGATTTCTAACATTCCTTTAGCAATTACATCGTAAGAAGCAGCCTTTTTTAGATTTACATTTTGAAAATCTTTGAAATCACCTTTAAATGTACCATTGGGAAACGTTGCTGATTCCATATAATTTTCTTGGAAGTGAGTTTGCATTAATTTCTTTTCAAATTCAAATGAATTTACAGGCACTTTGAACTGCAATTTCCCTTGGGCAGTTATCGCTGCAGAAACCTGATTGTTAATAGCTTCAAACTTTTCAAAGTCTGTTTCACTAACAAATTTAATTTGCCCAGTGCTGGTTTTGTAGGTTTGAGCGAAGGTTGTTCCAATGGTAAATACCATGGCCATTACTAAAATTGAAATGTATTTTTTCATATTGTACTTATTATTTATTGATTGGCATTTTTAACAAAATCTTTGGTTCATGTTATTTTTTAACAACGGCGCAGCGTGAAAAGCTAAAAATCACTTCTGAAAGTAAATCATCTTCGTCCGAAGGTTTTGAAACTCCGTTGCATTCACATTGAAATTCAACTGTTTTACCAATCTCATTCTTTAGAGTTTCCAAATCTGTATTTTGCGATTCATGGAATCCTAAATTCACCAGAACTTCATCTTGTCCTGAGTTTAGAGCAACAGATCCTGTGGGCTTCAATTTAGTATCACCGGAAAGTGTAATAGGTGAAACGGAAAGAATTTTTCCAGAAAAACGAATTGCTTTTCCAACGTACTTCTTATTAAATACGGAATCTATTGATTCTAATCCCTCTTTAATTAAATCGTCTGAGTTGATCGTGTAATCCGGTGAACCGGTTGAAACAAATTCATTGGGCTCTGAATACATTTTATACCCAACAAATGCTGCACCTAAAATTACTACTGCAATTCCTAATACTAAATATTTCCTCGCGTTTGATTTATTTTGATTGTTATTCATTTTACTCTTATTTGGGACAAGTTGCTTTAAAATTCACAGTACATTGGATCGGTTAATTCGAATTCTCAAAAGATTCTCAAACTTTTGATTCTTGGAAAACAAATCATTATTCCAATAGTTTCATAAATTTAACGAAATTCAAGTGATAATCTGTGTTGTTTTGTTAAATTTGATGTACAAATTTTTCAAAAGACGTTTGTTTAAACACATCATTTATGGCTATCCCCCAAAAGAACATACATTTTTTTTCATTTTTTTTCGCATTAATCGCAACAACTTCGAACTTTGCACAATCCAATAAATTATCGAACAATCAGATAGAGATTCACACAGCAACTAAAATCATAGTTGGCGATACGGGATTTTCGGAAATTGAAGCCATTGCAATTCAAAATGGTTACATCATTAAGACCGGAAAATTGTCTGAATTGCAAAATTCCTATCCTCAATCCAAAGTAAAAAAACACAATGGAGTTATGTACCCTGGGTTGATTGACGCCCATTGTCATTTTTTGGCCTATTGCAAAGGAACCACCGAGTTAAATGTTTACGGTGCGGAATCACCCGAAAAAATTGCAAAAATGACCAAAAAATTCTCCAAAAAAACCAAACGTTCTTGGGTAGTTGGAAGAGGTTGGGATCAAAATTTGTGGGGGAAAGAGTTTCCAAATGCTGCTCAATTGCAAAACGCGGGCAATAAGCCTGTATGTTTGAGTCGTGTAGATGGTCACGCAGTTTGGGTTAATGAAATTGCACTTAAACAACTTAATTTAAATTGGGATACCCTGATTTACGGTGGTGAAATTATCAAAGATGCTGCAGGTCGTCCAACGGGAGTTTTTATTGATAATGCCGCTGATTGGATCAAAAGCTACATCCCTCCCATTGATGAAAAAACTTGGGAAAAAGCAGTAGTGAAACATGCCAAAGACTGCTATAAATATGGATTGACCACCCTCGACGAAGCTGGTTTGGAACTGAAAGAAATCCAATTTATTGACCGATTGCAAAAGGAAAACAAATTACCCATGCGATTTTACACCATGCTTTCTGCTAATGAGAATAGTATTCAAGCCATTGTAACCCATAATATTCCCCGTTCTGAACGACTTTCCTGTCACAGCATGAAAATCTATTTTGATGGTGCTTTGGGTTCCAGGGGTGCATTGTTGAAGAATCAATATTGCGACCGCCACGATCATTTTGGACTGCGCCTGATAAAGCCTGAAGAATTTAACTTATACAGTTCTATTTTGTTGCAGCAAAATTTCCAAGTATGTGTACATGCCATTGGAGATAGTGCTAATGCATTGGTTTTAAGATCATTCAAACAATTAATTCCCGAGGGATTTGATGCTCGCTGGAGAATAGAACATGCACAAATTGTTGATCCGCGTGATCAACGCATATTCAAAGAGCGCAGTATTATTCCCAGTGTTCAACCAACTCATGCAACATCGGATGCACCGTGGGCCAACGACCGACTTTGCGCGGATGGCAAACAACGAGTTTACGGGGGTAAATTCTATGATCCTAAAACAGGGGCATATGCTTACCAAAGTTTATTGCAAAGTAGCGGAACCATTGCATTAGGTACAGATTTCCCTGTGGAAGCTATAAATCCTTTCGCTACTTTTTACAGTGCTACAGAACGACTGGATCTTTCCGGAAAATTAACATCGCCATTTAAACCCGAGCAATCATTGACCCGAAAACAAGCTTTGTTGGGAATGACGCTTTGGGCTGCTTATGCAAATAAAGAAGATCAGGTTAAAGGTTCCTTAGAAGAAGGTAAATATGCTGATTTTATTATTTTGAATCAGGATTTACTCACAGTGGAAGCAGCTAAGATTAAAAAAACAAAGGTCAAGAAAACCTATATCGGTGGTAGCCGTGTTTATTAAAAAAATATCCCCCATCCCCAAAAAACTATGAAAATCCTCGTCCCCGTTCTTAGCCTTACCTTGTTGATCGCCTCTTGCGGTAAAAAGGAATCCGCAGAATATCCCCAAAAGAAAGAACTCGTTGAATCCATTTACGCCAGCGCTCAGTTAAAAGCACTGAATCAAATTGATTTGAGAACAGAAGTCTCGGGAATATTGACGCAATATCATGTAACGGAGGGACAAACGGTTAAAAAAGGACAATTAATTGCGTCTTTGAACGGAAATATTTCCAATTTAAATCTGAAAAATGCAGAATTTCAAGCATCTACGGCTAAAGCTGCGGAAAATCAATTGGATGAATTGAAAACTCAAATTGAAACAATTAAACAACAATATGTATTAGATTCTGTGAATTTTAAACGACAAACAGAATTATTCAGTCAGAATGTTGGCACCAAAGTGCAGTTGGAAGGAGCAGAATTAAAATTCAAAGCGTCAAAAAATGCGCTAATTGGAACTAAAAAAAGGTATGCAGCATTGAAATCTCAAATTGAAAATGGGTGGACTCAATCTCAGAACAACGTTAAAATCGCCAAAGAAAATGCGCAAAAATTTGACATTGTGAGTCCCATTGACGGTAAAGTATACTTGCTGCCTTTTAAGATTGGAGAGGCCATCAATCCCCAACAAGTGTTCGCGGTAATCGGAGACCCCAACACATTTGTTATTCACATGCAAATTGATGAAAAAGACATTACAAAAATTCAATTGAATCAAGAGGTCATTGTTAAAATGGATGCCTTCGACAAAACATACAAAGCTCAAGTTTCATTTATTGGAAATGCTTTGGATATCAAAAGTCAAACGTTTAAAGCCGAGGCTCTATTTTCAGACAATCAACTTCCCCGTTTTTATCCTGGTTTAACAGCTGAAGCAAACATAATAATTTCCAAAAAACCAGAGGTTTTAACGGTTCCGTTATCCTATTTTACTGGCGAAAACACGGTTAGTACATCTGAGGGAGATGTAGAAGTAAAAACCGGATTGCGAAATTTACAAGAAGTGGAAATTCTAAGCGGAATTACTGAGAAAACCGTGCTAAAACGTCCCGAAACCAAGAAAAAATAAACCATGAACGTGCTGTTAAAAATCGCGAGTACCCATTTACTTGCGAGAAAAAAACAAACGGCCATTGCCGCATTGGGCGTTACGTTTGGAATTGGAACGTTCATCATTCTAGTAAGTTTCATGACCGGATTGAACGGATTGTTGGACGGTTTAATTTTGAATCGGACGCCTCATATTCGAATTTATAACGAAGTGGAAGCCAGTGAGAAGCAACCCATTGAATTGGACAGTAATTACTCGCTAAAATTCAATGTGGTGCATTCCATAAAACCCAAGAAAAGCCAATCCAATATTCGAAATAACCGATCCATCATCAATGCTTTGTTGAACGATCCTCGCGTAAAGGGTGTAACTCCACAAGTTTCTGCTCGGGTGTTTTACCAATCGGGGACCCTCCTTTTGAACGGAAATCTGATAGGCATCAACCCACTGGAAGAGCAACGATTGTACAATTTTCAGGATTATGTAATTCAGGGCAAGCCCGCAGACCTAGCGAATACGGATAACGGTATTATTCTCGGAGCGGGAGTAGGAAAAAAATTGCGCTTGAATGTGGGCGATTATGTTTCTATGGTAACTCCTGATGGAGAAATTATTCGACTAAAAATCGTGGCTTTCTTTCAAAGCGGATTGGCCGATATTGACAATTTACAGAGCTACGCCAACATCAAATCTGCTCAACGCGCTGCCAAAGAAGGACCATCTTACGTAACTGATATCCACGTAAAATTACACAACATGGAATTGGCCGAGGGAATGTCGTATGAAATGGAACGGAATTTCGAGGTGAATGCCATCGACATCAAGCGCGCCAATGCACAATTTGAAACAGGTACTAGCATTCGAAATTTAATTACTTATGCGGTGTCTATTACGCTTTTAATCGTTGCTGGATTCGGTATTTACAACATTCTCAACATGTTGATTTATGAAAAGATGAATGATATTGCCATTTTAAAAGCTACGGGATTTTCGGGCGGGGATGTAATGCGCGTTTTCATTTATCAAGCACTTTTAATTGGTATTATGGGTGGAATTATAGGACTTGCCATGGGCTATTTAGTTTCTTTGGGGATCAGTAAAGCGCCTTTTGAAACTCAGGCTTTGCCTACCATTAAAACGTTTCCCGTTAATTTCGATGGAAGATATTACGTGATTGGAACTGTTTTTGCCTTGGTCACCACGTTTTTTGCTGGATTCTTACCTGCGAGGAAAGCGAGTAAAATCGATCCAGTGGATATCATTCGTGGACAGTAATTTATAAACGATTTTATTTTTTTCGGGGGATATTCGTTCTGCTTTTAATCAAATTTGACCAGTCATCCAGAACATCCCCAAAAAAATGAATGATTATTTACTAGAAAAGAGTGAGTACAGATTAACAGTGATTACAAATTAAATAAACAACAACGAACGGTTATGAAACCACCGATATTGAGTATACGAAATATCAAGAAATACTTCCATGATCCAGAAACCATTCAGATTCTGAAGGGGGTAAGTTTTGACATGCAAGCGGGTGAATTCGTTTCCATTATGGGTAAATCCGGCTGTGGAAAAAGTACTTTATTATATATTTTGAGTACGATGGACACCGATTACGAGGGTGAAATATTCCTCAAAGGAAATAAAATCAATGGCTTATCGGCCAATGAATTAGCTGTTGTACGCAATGAGCACATTGGATTTGTTTTTCAGTTTCACTATTTATTGCCTGAATTTTCTGTATTGGATAATGTTATGATGCCTGCTTTAAAATTAGGTCGGAAATCCAAAGAGGAAATTGAGCACGATGCCCTGGAAAAATTGCGCATGTTGGATATTGCTGAACAAGCAAAAAAGATGGCCACTCAAGTTTCCGGGGGACAAAAACAGCGGGTAGCCATTGCTAGGGCATTGATTAATAATCCTGATATCATTATGGGTGATGAGCCAACTGGCAATTTGGACAGTAAAAATGCGGATATGGTATTTGGCATTTTCAAGGAATTGTCGCAAAGTTTTGGCACTAGTTTATTGATTGTTACACACGATCAAGATTTTGCAGATCGCACGGATCGTGTAATTCACATGGCAGACGGAGAGGTTGTTTCGATGTAAAGGGTTTATTTTGCTATAAACTTCAAAAATTGATTTTGCAAAATCGAACATTTTAGCTATTTTTGCATTCCTTAAAAATAAGGTCGGATGGCCGAGAGGCTAGGCACGGGTCTGCAAAACCCTCTACACCGGTTCGAATCCGGTTCCGACCTCAACAGAAAAGAAAACGCTCCCATTGGGAGCGTTTTCTTTTAAATCAATATTCAAATTCCTCAAAGACATCAAAGAATAAAAATCTCGTATCAATTATTCTATTACACAATTCTTATATTCCGTTTCATAAAACCTTGTAACCGATTAAGTTTTGCGAAAAATTCAAATCACCATTATTTATACTCCTGTAAAATCGTTTGTAGAATTTCCATTCTAGCATCTAAAAAATCTTCTTGAGAAATGGTTTTACCCACTTGAGCACGAATCAAATTGGCAAAATAATATACATCCCCTCCAACTTCCATGTATCCAACGATCCAACCAATGTCTTCACCATCTTGATTACCCCAGCCTGTTTTCCAACGAACAATGTACTTACTGCTGCTGTCTTGAATCATAATGTTTTTTACTGTATTTAACGTATGTTTGGAGAATGGCAGTTGACCGGTTTCCAATTTCTGTAGAAACTGAATTTGTTCAATGGGACTGATTCTCAGATTGCCTGTCAACCAAAATTGATCTTCACCGCCAGTTGTATCCGCATTACCATACGACACTTTATCCAACCAATATTTCATGGTATCCACTCCCACTCTTCTGGCCATCTCTTGATAATACCAAACCACCGAATATTTGTAAGCAGAACGTAAATCATGATCCCGATTCCAATTCGGAAATTGGCGTTCTACACCATCCCACTTTAAGGTGTAATTTTCGTCGGGGATGACATTTTCTTCTAACGAAATTAATGAATTTAATATTTTAAAAGTAGATGCGGGTGTTTTCTGCGTTTGTGCTGCGAACCAATCATTGGTCATCATCACACCGCGTCGTTTATCCATCAAAACAAAACAGCCATTAACACCCTTCTTTTTGAAAAGCGTATCCCAGGCTGGATTGAAACTCAACAAGGAATCTGGAGGAGATTGCCTTGGCGCGTTGCTTGTTCCATTTAACCGTGTTTTAAATGCACTGATGCAATATTCAATTGATGCTTCTCGCTGGTTTATTTTTTCAACAGGATCAACAACCCAACTACTCGCACTCACGTTCAGCGATGAAATAAAGAAGATCACCGCACCCATTCTTATTAATAACTTCATTCTTTAATTTTTACGATTCGATAACCAAAACACCAATAATACACCTAAAGTGTCAGCTATAAAATCCATTGCCTCAACACTTCTACCCCAATCGGTGTACCATTGTAAAAATTCGACCAATGCGCCGCAGAGAATCATCATCACTGCAGTGTAAAATTCGGAACGTCTAAAGAAAGGCACTTGCACACTTACTTGATACTGCGGGTTACGGTATCGCAATGAAAAATCATATATCCAGTACCAAAGTCCCCAAAAAATAAAATGTGCAATTTTATCGGGTTTAATGGTCATAAGCCACATAGGGAACTCATGATCCGACGCTTTTTTGGGTTTGAGAGTAAGGTAAAAAATCAAAAATCCCCACAGAATTGCGGGGATTTGACGTTTGTTTAATTTCTTAAAAATTCCTTTTTGCATATTGCAATTAGGCACCAATAAGTTCTTTGTACTGATCTGCAGTTAACAAGCCATCCACTTGAGAAGCGTCGCTAATTTTAACTTTGATCATCCAACCATCTCCGTAAGGATCGCTGTTTACAGACTCAGGAGCAGAATCCAAAGAACTGTTCACTTCGATCACTTCGCCAGAAACAGGCATGTACAATTCACTTACTGTTTTAACGGCTTCAACCGAACCGAAAACATCTTCTGAATTCAACGTTTCACCTTCAGTTGTGATGTCAACGAAAACGATATCACCTAATTCACCTTGTGCAAATTCAGTAATACCAATGGTAGCAGTGTCGCCTTCAACCAAAATCCACTCGTGATCTTTGGTGTACTTCAGATTTTCTGGAAAGTTCATATTTTGTTGCTGTTTTTATTTTTTTCGGGGGATGTGAATTCTGATCGACTTGATAATAGGATTAACTATAATCACGTTCCATTCGACCTTCAAATCTCCTTTTTTATTGTTAAACTATTGTTAGTAACAGGGCTTATTAAATTATTTTTTGGACCAAATAATACTCAACAAATTCGATAATTTGGCTTTCAGCTCCTTTCTATCCACTATAAAATCCAAAAACCCATGTTCAACTAAAAACTCTGAGGATTGGAATCCCTTGGGAAGATCTTTACCAATGGTTTCGCGGATTACACGAGGACCAGCAAAACCAATTAATGCTTCGGGCTCCGCAATATTGAAGTCTCCCAACATGGCAAATGAAGCAGTTACACCACCTGTGGTAGGATTGGTCATCAAGGAGATATAAGGTACGCCAGCTTTGTGAAGTAAAGCCAATTTTGCACTGGTTTTAGCCATTTGCATTAACGAAAAGGCTGCTTCCATCATACGTGCACCACCTGATTTAGAAATCATTAAAAATGGAACTTTATGTTGAATGCTGTAATCGATTCCGCGAGCAATTTTTTCACCAACGACTGATCCCATCGATCCCCCGATAAAATTAAAATCCATACAGGATACCATTAGAGGTTGTCCATTGATTTTACCGTGTGCGGTTCGAACGGCATCGTTTAGGCCTGTTTTCTTACGTGCCACTTGTATACGATCTACATAGGGAGCAGAATCTACGAATTCCAGGGGGTCGCCAGAAGTCAAATTGGAATTAATTTCGGTGAATTTATTATCGTCGAAAAGAATTTCAAAATATTCAGCAGATCCGATTCTATCGTGATAATTACACGAAGGACAAACATACAAGTTGGAGATCCAATCTTTAGTAGGATGTGCTTCTTTGCAACGTTTGCATTTTTCCCACAATCCATCAGGAGTTGGTTTTTTATCTTTGGTTTTAGTCAAGATTCCGGTGAGGGTACGCATGTACCATTTGGACTCAGAGGATTCGAGATCAAACTCATCAAATTCAGATTCAGCCATGTTACGGTAAGATCTTTTGTGATTTTAGGATTAGTATAAAACAAAGCGATTCTGGCGAAATGCTTCCACCAGAATCGCAAAGGTACGAATTATTAAGCGATGGTTACTTTGGTATCCAAATAAACATCTTGAACGGAATTCAACAATTCAATTCCTTCGTTTAATGGCTTTTGGAAAGCTTTTCTTCCCAAAATCAAACCAGAACCACCAGCACGCTTGTTAACAACCGCTGTGTAAACTGCTTCTTCGATATCACCTTGGCCTTTAGCCTCACCTCCTGAGTTGATTAAACCTGCACGACCCATGTAGCAGTTAGCCACTTGGTAACGGGTTAAATCAATTGGGTGATCTGTAGTTAAATCGGTGTAAACTTTAGAAGATGTTTTTCCATGTTTAGTTGCGTTATAACCACCGTTGTTAGTTGGTAATTTTTGTTTAATGATATCCGCTTGAATGGTAACACCCAAATGGTTAGCTTGACTGGTCAAGTCAGCAGAAGCATGATAATCAACACCATCTACTTTGAAACCGTTGTTACGAGTGTAGCACCACAAAATGGTTGCCATACCTAATGAATGTGCTTCTTCGAACGCTTGAGCCACTTCAATAATTTGACGTGAACTTTCAGGCGATCCAAAATAAATGGTTGCACCTACCGCTGCTGCACCTAAGTTCCAAGCATCGCGAACGGATCCGAACATAATTTGATCGAATTTATTTGGGTATGTCAAGAATTCATTGTGATTGATTTTTACAATGAATGGGATTTTGTGTGCGTATTTGCGAGAATTCATGGCTAACACACCATACGTTGAAGCTACCGCGTTACATCCACCTTCAATAGCCAATTTGATGATATTTTCAGGATCAAAATACGCTGGATTTGGAGCGAAAGAAGCGCCCGCGCTGTGTTCAATTCCTTGATCAACTGGTAGGATGCTCAAATAACCTGTGTTTGCCAAACGACCATTTCCATAAAGGGTTTGTAAACTGCGCAATACTTGAGTGTTGCGATTGGTTTGAGCGAAAATACGATCCACAAAATCGCTACCGGGCAAATGAATGTTTTCTTTGCTGATAGTGTTACAGTTGTGATTCAAAAGATACTCTGCATCTTTTCCTAATAGTTGTTCAATGTTTGTCTGAGCCATTTTTTTACTCTTAAAAGGTGTTAATTTTGGACAAAAATAACCATTTTTCCTGATGATTGAGATTATAAAAGCAAGCAGCCGTCAACAAATGATCGATATTTTTGAAATACGACGTTTGGTTTTTGTGTTAGAACAAGCCGTTGACCCCAATGAAGAATACGATGAACACGAAGATTCAAGCATACATTTTCTAGCAAAATACCAAGGAATTCCTTGTGGAACATGTCGTTATAGAACCACGCCCGATGGTATAAAAATGGAGCGATTTGCTGTTTTGAAAGAATTTCGTGGCAAAGATGTGGGTTCGTCATTAGTCATTGCCGCCTTAGATTCAATTGGTGAAACCAACCAAAAAGTTTATCTACATGCACAAACTCATGCGGAGCCATTTTACGAAAAACACGGCTTTGAACAAGAAGGTGATTTATTTTATGAAGCGGGAATTCCGCATCACAAAATGAAATTATTGAAACACCAAGACTGAATTAAACCGACTTAATCGTTCTCGCCGATTTGTTGGCGCCACATTGCATAGTATAGTCCTTTGCTGTCGCAAAGTTGCTCATGGGTGCCCGATTCTACAATCCGTCCTTTCTCTAAAACATAAATACAATCCGCGTGCATAATGGTACTCAAACGGTGTGCAATCATGACGTTGATTCTATTCTTTTCATGGGAAATTTCCTTGAGTGTAGACGTAATTTCCTTCTCTGTTATTGAATCTAAGGCACTTGTTGCCTCATCAAAAATCAACAAATTAGGATTGCGAAGCAGTGCACGAGCGATGGAAAGGCGCTGTTTCTCTCCACCTGATACTTTGATTCCACCTTCTCCGATGGATGTGTCCAACCCTTTTTCCGCACGACTCATCAAGGAATCGGTAGCAGCTTGTTTTAATACTTTTATTAATTCCGCTTCTGTAGCTTCTGGCTTTACAAATTGTAAATTTTCTCGAATGGTTCCTGAAAACAATTGAGACTCCTGTGAAACCAATCCGAGTTGCACTCGAATATCATTTCTATTGATGTTTCTCACCGAAATAGAATTGAATTTTACATCTCCGTCTACAGGCAAATAGAGTCCAACCAATAATTTTACCAAGGTACTTTTACCGGAACCTGATGGCCCGACAAATGCTATGGTTTGTCCAAAATTTAATTTGAAACTAATTTGATTTAGGGCTGGTTTTGTAGCTGATTTGTGTTGGAAAGATACATTTTCGAATTCAATCGAATTAACATCCCCCAAAACCACAGCATTTTCTGGAATTCGCTCCGATGGCATTTCCAATAATTCTTTAAACTTTCCTAAAGAAACATCCGCTTCTCTGTAGGTTTGAATAAACGAACCCAACTCTTGCAAAGGATTGAATATAAAGAAGGTATAAAATAGAAACTGAATGTACATACCCGGCGAAATTCGTCCGGTAAACACCATCCATGATAAAAACAACAGCAGTAAATTGCGCATTAAATTCACGGTGGTACCTTGCACAAAACCCAAAGTTCGAACTTTTTTGACTTTTTGCAATTCCAATCCCAAGATTTTCAATGTATTGGACGAAATACGCCCCATTTCCTGTGCTACCAATCCCAAACTTTTAACTAATTCAATATTGCGCAAACTCTCTGTGGTAGTTCCCGCCAATGCCGACGTTTCTTTCATGATGGATTTCTGTACCACTTTGATTTGTTTGCTCAGCAATGAACTACTTACTCCCACAACAGCCATAGCTACTAAAAAAACCGGTGCTATTAACCAATGAACGGTGAATGAAGTTACAAATACAAAAACAATTCCAACTAAAGATATATAAACCAAGTTGATGGCCAATGTGATTAATTTTTCCGAATCCGTACGCACTTTTTGAAGAACATTTAGAGTTTCTCCACTGCGGTGGTCTTCGAAAGTAAAATACGGTAGCGACAGGGTATGCTTAATTCCATCGGTAAATATTTTCGCCCCGGCTTTTTGAATTGCGACATTTACAAAATAATCCTGCAAATTCTTGGCAATTCTACTGATCATCGCAACGCTGACTCCAATTCCAAGCCATTTTAATACCCCAAAAATAAAATCATGTTCGTTGAATAACTCTTTCTTGGTTAAATAACGGTCAATGATATTTCTTCCAACCCAAGGGTCAATCAAGCTAAAAACCTGAGCCACGGTTGCCAACAACAGCGCCCAAAAAACCAAATTATTTTGGGGTTTAAGATACCTCCACAGTATTCTAATGTTACTGGAATGGGTATTCGCTGCGGCCTCATTACCTGTATCTTGATTTGAATTTTTCGATACCGGAGCTGTTGATTTCTGTGTTTGGTTTGTATTTGGGGAATTCGGGGTTTGATTCATTTTATTTTGATTGGGGATGTTAAATCGTTTAAGCAAAATCAACAGGTTGCCGTTTATTTACTTCCTTGTATGAATTCTATTAATGCACGGGTATTTTTAACAGAATTATGGTATTGAAGTACGTATTTCAACGCATTTTTACCCAATTCTATCGCAAATTTACGGTCGGAATTCAATTTTAACAGTGCGTTTGCAAATTCTTGAGACGTATCTGCGATTAGAACTTCCTTGTTATGTTCCACATTTAATCCTTGAGCTCCAACGGATGTAGTTACACATGGAATTCCTAAACTCATGGCTTGCAATAACTTCATTCTCAGTCCACTACCTGCCCATAAAGGCACTATTCCAATACCGTGATGTTTCATAAATTCATCTGCATCTCGTACTTCACCATGATTGATTAAACCACTTTGAAAATAACGACGGTCTTTTTTATCCAACGATTTTCCGCCGATATGAATTTTCATTTCAGGTTGAACGGATAATACCAAGGGCCAAACTTTGTTCAAAAACCACTCTAAACCAGAAACATTGGCCTCCCATTCCATAGACGCTAAATGAAAAATAGAATCGGGTTGCAATTTCGATTTTTCCTCCAATCCAGGATCCATTCCAGGGAGGTATAAAAAATGTCGACGAGTACGTGGGTTTGAAAAGTTAGTTTCAGAATCATTAGTCGATGATTCCTTGTTGTTTCTGTCCAGTATTTCCGATGTTTCTGTATCCGTAGTTTTTCCTGAAACCAGATCCATTTCGATAAAGGCTTTTTGATCTTCGGGGGATATGCTTACGCATTGGTCCACTTCACGTACAAATTGCACTTCTTCCCGTTTTAAACGCTGGATTTGAACTTTTAAATATCCTTTTTTCAAAAGGTTCGATTCACTTTCTGATAATCTCGACCATATTTGATGTTCCAAATTATGAGCTCGGTACACCACATTCCCCGAATAATTTTCACGAATTACATCCAAAAAAACCGAAGAATACAATCCCTCGATTAGAACAACATCGAAAGTCTGTTGACGAAGCAAATCCTTTAGTTGTACTTTGGCTCTAGGATTGTGATATCGCGACAAGAAATAACTGCGTTTAGTAAACAAGTTTTTTAGTGCATCAATTGCTGAAATTGTAACCAAATGGGGCACTGCAATAACATTTACAAACGGTAAATTATCTTGAATTTCCTTTTGAGAAACCCAGTGTTTCTTTGTATTTAAGGTAAAATAAGTAACGTTGCAACCTTCAAAGTTGAGTGATTTCATTAATTGATAAGTAGCCATAGCACCACCATCTCGTACTGGCCATGGTACCCGATTGCCTACAATCAGAATATTCATTTTTTACTTCTTCTAAATAGATTAAAGCGGAGTTTGAATCCCCCGGAAAAGAAAGATCGATCTCTCAAAGCTTGAAACGTAATGATTAAGGCGATGGGAAGAAGAACTAAAGTGCTCATCCACATTCCAAACCATACGGGCACCACCAACTCTTTACCCATTTTTTCACCGGTAATGTTGATGGCATAAAACAAAACAAACAGGAGCACGCTAATTACCAAGGGCAACCCAATTCCTCCTTTTTTTATAATTGCACCCAAAGGAGCAGCTATTAAAAAGAGCATCATTAACAAAAATGAGTAGGAAAATTTCTTGTGAAGTTCACTTTGATATAATGCAACATCCTTTTTCTCGAACTCTACCGTGGATGCATATCCATCCAATGTGCCTTTTATGCCTCGAGCCAAAGAAACTGCCAGTGACTTCATAGCCATGTGTTTGGTTTTCGAGTAGTTGTTGTAGATACTGGTATCCTTTAATTCACGAAACCCATCAATTTGAGCGCTTTTGCCTGGAACGGGATTCGGAAAACTCGGCGTGTAATGGATTAAACGATTCAAATAATTCTGATTATCCAAATAATGCTTTTGCATTCGCATATCGAATGAATCAATTTCCAAGAACAACTGATTAACATTCAACAAACGGTAGTCGGTCGACATTCGTTCCCTGTCGGAGAAGGTAAAATCCAAACTTGACAAATCCACCACCATTTGCTGCTTTTTAAAATACATTTGATTAAAAGGCAATGTGCGTTTATACGATTCCGCTGATGTCATTTCTTCGTATCGAACGCCATCGTAAAGAGTAAAATTCAAAATGCGTTGATCTGCTGACATCACCATTTTACCGTGATCAGCACGAATAACATTCAGTCGCTTGGAATCATCGTTTTTGTATTCGTAAATTAGGACATCTTTAACCGTTTCATTGTCTTCCGCTTTTTCACCGATTCGAATTGCTACCCCGTCGATTTGTTGATAAAATTGTCCAGCATCTATATTAAAAGCCGGCTTTTTGGATCTCAGATCCAGCAGCATGGCTTTGAATTCCAAATTGGCTTTTGGAATTACGAAATTCAAAAAAAGGAAATTAGCAAAGACCAGTGCAGACATAAATAAGAATACGGGACGTAAAATTCGCAGGAGCGAAACGCCATTGGCTTTCATAGCCACCAATTCAAAGCTTTCTGAAAGGTTTCCAAAAGTCATTAAGGCAGCCACCATTACGGTTAGCGGCAAGGCCATAGGCACTAAATCGGCCAAGGATAAACCAATAAGTTTGATTAATACGCCAGTTGGAATGCCCTTTCCTACTAATTCGTCGATGTATTTCCACAGGAATTGCATTAAAAACAAGAACAAGCTTAAGACAAAAGTTACCATAAACGGACCTATATAAGACCGAAGGATTAACTTGTCGATGTTTCTAATTTTGAAGAAAGAAGGCACGCGTTCTAAAAATATACCGCAAAGATACTCAACAAATGTGTCATTCTCTTAAGAAAACGAAATCCGTTGGAATCACACCCGTGCTGAATTGAGATTTCACTTTTTCTGTATTATCTAATACAAAGACACTACCGTTGGACACATAATCTATTGCATCCGCTACATAAATATCTCCATTAAATGGATTTACATTTAAACCGTAGGCATTCTTCAATCCATTTATGGAAATAGAATAAATACTTTGAGCTTGTGGATTTGCCGATATGGGAAGTCCGTAAAGTTTACCATTAACGATTAAATATAATTTATCTCCGGACTTGGAGAGCACCATTTTAGAAGCACTTGCATTGCTCAATTGTGGAAGAACAGGGATTCGTTGTTCTATTGATTTGGAATTGGGATTGAATTGCAACAAAACCGCCTTACCATTTTGAGAACATAACATCCAGATTCTTTTCTGTGCGTCTAAGCAAATCTGTGTTGAGCCAGGCTCGGCATTCACAAGTTCCCTTTTTTGGCTACGAGCATTTATCTCCATTAATTTACCGGATTCGAGTGCTACATAAACCATAGAATCCAAAACCACCATTTGTTCAGACCAATACGATTCTCCGTTTACAATCTGATCGGGAATTTGGATGGAACCAACTTTTTGTAAAGTTTGAGAATCCAATACTACGATGTACGGGGACTTAATATCGGAAACAAACAATTTACCCATTGCCGATGCTAAGTATCGCGGCGAAACAAATCCGGAATTGGATTGGGTAATTTTGAACGTACGGGGGTCTATTTGTACAATTTTACCGCTGTTGTTGACCACCAAATTCAATTTACCATTAAGCGGCAAAGCGGATTGCAGAACATCTCCCAAATCCGTTCCATTTGCGCTTTCAAAAACATTGTTGTAGACCTTTTGAGAATCTGGAAGGTACACATCTAAAGAAGCATTATTCCATAAGTAATTCCCTTCACAAAGTACTACTACTCGTGTGCCCGCGAAATTATTCGGATTCCCATTTCCCGAAGGCTTGGGAGGCTCTTTAATACATGAATTTAGGGTAAAAAGGATGCTCAAAATGAGCATCCCAAGCCATCGGGTGATTACAGGTTTCGTCAACATTAGTGCTTTTTTGCAACGATTATACTTTTCCACTTTGGTCATTTTCTTTTGCCATGATTGTGCATTCACTTACCAAAAAGTGCGTTAAAAACATGGTTGTGCTGTCAATTCGGTGAAGTTTCAATGATAAATCATAGATTTATTTAACCACCTGCAATTTGGAAACATAGCGTTTTTGAGTTTGACTCTCAACTTCCACTAAGTATATTCCAGCGGGAAACCTTTGTAAGTCTAATTCATTTGAAATTTGGCTTTCAAACTGAACCCCATTACTTTCTGGAGATTGATTCAACATCACGGCTCCCAACAAATTGGTTATTTTTATGCTTTGGGGACGTTCGTTTTCAGGCAACATCCATTTAACTTGTCCTGAAGCAGGATTGGGAAATAATTTCAAAGGTAGTGTGCTGATGTTTTTTACCGAACCAGGTAATGAAAGTTCGATGTTATCAATAGCAAAGTAGGCCGGAGTATTCATTCCCCAAGAACTATTATCCGAACTTTCCATATCGAAACGCACACTATCCACGATTTCATTGAATTCTACGAATTCCCAATTACTCAGTATAAAATGTTTTCCGGGGTCAGCATCCCTAAAATCGGCTAACATTACGCGCTTGGATTTTTTTAATTCACCTTTTCTGAATCCAGAGATGATCAAAACGAATGAATCTCTATCGGCTGCATTAAATTTCTTGGCGAAAGCATCTCCGAAAAGCATGGAGTTTCGAGCAAAAGTGGTATTCGTGAGTTGAAATCCGAAAAAATTCCAAGCAGTATCCACTCCACGGTTTAATTTAATATGGGCTGTATTAGATCCAATGGCATAAACATCCGACAGTTCATAACCTTTACCAGCTGAAGCAGCATATAAATGTTTGGAAAAATCGCTGGGCTCTACGGTGTAGTAGTTCTTTCTTGAAAATGCCCAACCTCCACTTTGAAAATATCCTCCAAAGCTGGTGTCCCAACTGGTACTCATAATCAATAGTCCATTGTTGAAATTGTAATTCGTATTTCCCTTGGAACCATCTTCGACTTGATCTGCGGCCAGAGAGGTTGTGTATTCTTCAAATGTGGCTACGGCATAAGGAATGGTTTGAGCACTTCCAAAATTGAATCCAATTGCAGCGTTTACTACTAAAACGGCAGTGATGGATTGAAACAACTTGTTAAAACTGATTTTCATATTATTTAGTATTGTGTTTTGTGAATTGATAATTTACTTTAATTCCTATAAATCGAGGTGGCATTGGCCTACCCGGCATATTCTGATATACTGTATTGGTTGCATTTTGCAGTGAAAATCCCAATGCTATCGGTTGCTTTAACCACAAGGTGTTCCATTGATAATCCAATGAGATCAATCGATATCCAGGCAGCCAATTTTGATTATCGGTTTGAGTAAATCGGTTTCCTGTATGTGTACCTTTAATCGAAATTCTGTGTTGTTTCATCGCAATTCCTATTTCCAAATTTCCCATGAAATCAGGGATAAAAATTTGCTGAAAGAATGCATCCGATTCAGTTCGTTTTACCTGAGCATTCACAGCATCGAAATGATACGAAATCCAAGCCGAACCCTTTTTTTTGAGTGCAGTAAATTTACCTTCCGACTGCAATCCATAGTACTTCCCAAAATGGAAGTTGCGAGCGCTCCAAAACGCACCCGTGGGCGTCCAAATAATCGGGTGATTTAACTCTCTGTAATAAACCGCAGTTTGCTGCTTAATTTGAAACGAATGTTCATTATTCTGCCAATCCGTACTCCAACCTATCTCAGTTGCCCAACCCGTTTCAGACTTTACTCCGTCTTCTAGAGCATCGGGAGAATACCAAAATTGATCATTCAAAGTAGGTCTACGAAAATGTGAATAGGCATCGAAACGGATCTTGTTGTGTTTAATCTTTAAGTACTCACCACTTACACCGTATGTGGCTACTTTTTCTAACCATTCAAATCTAAAATTAGATAAGCACTCCCAGTCAATCCACTTTTTCTTCCATCCCAGAAATTGAGCAGGTAATAATCGATTTTTAGATGTTGTAACCAAATCTTTTCCTCCGAAATAAGGTGATCTGCCAACTTGATTTTGAATATCAAATCCCATGATAAAATCGCCCAAGATCGATTGATTGTAGTACACTTCCGTTTGCGCAAATTGCATGGTTGCAACACTCGTATCTCGATTTTCATTGTTTTGGGGGACGTTCATTTCGTCTTGAAAAACAATTTGATCTCGTGTATATCCCAATTTCTGTGTGATTCCCCATCGATCAAAACCTTTTTTAATTTCCAAAATACTTCGCGTGTTTTGGTCCCACTGCGCCCCGATGAATTTCGTGGAACCGTACAATGTGCCCAATTCTCTGAATACGTGAGTTTGTTCTGCAACCCATTTCCATTGAACAGCCTTTTTTGACTTAAATGCCAACACCAGTCTACCGCTTCGATTATGCAAATCAGAATGAATGTTATTTCGCCATTGTAGTTCCGATTGTCCTGACAATTGGTCTTTAAATTGAAATCTATTTTGATCATTAATGGAAGAAATGGTTGCTTGTAAAAACAAGCTATTTCCCGATGTGATTTTCCAAGATTTTTTAACATCCAATCCAGTTCGGTGGTTGTTCAAACTATTGGATTGCTGCAATAATGATACTTTCAGCGGGGTTTCGAATTGAGACTGGTTATTTAAAAAGATTGTTCCGCCCACGCTCCCGCTTCCAAACAATGCGGAGTTTCCACCTTCTATCATAAAAATCTCACTGAACGCAAAGGAGGAAATTCCGTTGAAATCCGTCATCCCTAACATAGGGTGATTGATGGGCAAACCATTCCAAACTACTTGAGTTTGTGTGGCATCTGCTCCCCTTTTACTCACAGTTGAAGATCCCGAAACACCGTATTGTTTAAAAAACGATGCATTTTCGGTCATTCGTTCATGCAACAATCCCGTTTGTAATTCTGTACTTATAATCGACTTAAATCGACCTACTGTAGCGAAATCGGATCGTTGAACTTTGATAAAAACCGTATCAATTGGGGGTACGTTGTAAACGGAATCCCCAATACGAAGTGTGTAGTAATTAACAGAAATTATACGGTTACAAAACGAATCCCCAATACGAAGTGTGTAGTAATTAATTGGATTTACATAGCTATTGGATTCCCGATTATCCACGGATTTGATATCTGCCGATTCAGCGATAACGGTATTCATCCCAAGGGATAAAAAACAGAGGGCGATATGTAAAACCTTTTTGACCATAGTTTTACGCTCGCGGAAAATGAAAAGTGGATGGATTTCCTCCGAAAAAGAAGCCTGAACCACCGCGCTTTTATTCCCGAAAGCGGATTGTTTTGCGAGAGTGGCAGGTCTTCTGACTTCCTCATTTAGGCGCCTTCCCGTTTTCACAGTGGCTAAAGGCCTAAACGTTTGCGTTATTCACGCTGAGGTTACAGCTGCGGGTACAGTCTCGGTCTTACACCGAAGTTCCCTTTTCATTTCACCAGTCCATGCCTTGGACCGGTAAAAACCAAAACTCGAATGCAATATTACTACTTTTGTTTAAAATACATATGTCATCTTTTCCACATTTCAACCAACAACAGCAAATTCTATCATCCAACTCCAAAAATTGATAGTTTCTATTTCACCAGCAAACAGAGAAGTTGTTTCAATCTGTTTTTTCATCGTTATTATTTGTATCCTATCGAAATTTCTCCTTTGATATGATTAACTTCCTATTAGATTTGTGTCCTTTATGATGGTTACCACCCTGCGCATTCGGTTTCTAGTAGTTTTGATCGTTTTATTTAGCGGAATAAATTACGCTTTTTCTCAAAGCACAAGTTTTGCATCCCCCAATAAAAAAACCATGAGTTTAATGGAATGCATCCAGTTAGGACTTAACCGAAATTTGGATGTAAAAATGAGCCAAATTCAAAATCAATCGGCTCGACTGGATTACCGTCAGAGTTTATTCAATTTAGGACCGGATTTAAATGGTTCTGTAGGACAGTTTTATCAAAGCGGACGTAGTATCGACCGTTTTACCAACCAATTCGTACAAACCACCGTAGGTAATACCTCATTACAAGCTCAAGTGGGATGGACTGTTTTTTCCGGAGGACAATTGCGCAACACCATTAAGCAAAATCGTTTGAATGTTCAATCTACCGAGTTGGATATTACTCAAACTCGTCAGAATATCGCTCTCAATATCTCTTTACAGTATTTATTGTGTTTGCAAAGTCAAGAACAAGTAAAAGCATCCGTATCTCAAATTGAATATTTCAATAAAGAGTTAAAACGCGTAACCCTTTTGAGTCAAGAAGGTGCCGGAAATAAGGGATTGGTTCTTAATGCTCAAGCTCAGCTATCTAACGCTAAATCCAACTTAGTTCAAGCTGAAAATCTGTACAAAACCAGGGTCTTAACCTTGAAAAATATGCTGATGATGGATCCAACTGAATCTCTTGAAGTACAACCCTTTGAAGTAGCCATTTCTGAAAAAACAGAGCTATTATACGGTCTAAATCAATTAATGGATTCTGCATTGGCACGTCGCGCAGACTACCAAAGTAGCTTGTTGAAAGTGCGTAGTTCTCAATTGGGTTTGAAAGTAGCCAAAGGTTCTTTGCTTCCTAGTTTATTCATCGGGGGAAATTTGAGCAGTGTTTATTCCGACAATGCTAAAACCATCACAAATGTAACGTTAGCCGGAACCACTCCAATAGGTGTAGTTCAAGGATCAGGAGCTATTGTAGAAGCACCTCGATTTGATTATCAAACTCAAACTATTGCATTCGGAAATCAAATCCGCGACAATTTTGGTCAAAGTTTTGGTGCTACCCTTTCTGTTCCGATTTACAATAAAATGGCTACGAATACTCAAATTTCCAAATCCGAATTAGCCATTACCCAAGCGGAATTAAACGCATTGCGTATCAAACAATCTGTATACAATGACGTAAGCGCTGCATACTTTGGTTTTGAAAACGCAAAAGCACAATATCTAGGACAAAAAGAAAACTACGAAGCTCAAAAACAGAATTTGGAATTCGTACAAATTCGTTATCAAGCAGGACAATCAACGCCTTTTGAATTACAATTGGCATTGAATTCAGAAGTTGCGGCTTACCAAAACTTCCTAGCCGCAAAATACGAATTCATTTTACGTCAACTTATTTTAGATGTAATGATGACCAACAATATTGAATTGTCGTTAGGAACGTTAATGGGAACTAAATAGTATCACAGATAATAGGGATAATTATATAATACCATCATAAATAATAGAGATTAGCCGTTGGGATTTCGATGTAATTCAAACGTAAAATACATACCGAAAACTTAACTATATTAAGGAAATATAAATATTTAGAAACCGACAAAATGAAAATAAAATTAAATAAAAAGCAGATTATTTGGGGAAGTATTGGATTGGTGGTATTGTTAATTGTGCTTTCCAAAGTATTTGGAGGAGGTAAAGAAATTACCGAAGTAACCGTACAGGAAATTCAGTTAAGAGATATTACGGAGATTGTCAGCGTTACCGGAAAAATTCAACCTGAAAAAGAAGTGAAAATTTCTCCGGATGTTTCGGGTGAAATTACTGAAATGTTCATTAAAGAAGGTGACAGCGTAGTAAAAGGACAGCTTTTATTAAGAATTAATCCCGAATTGTATGAATCCAATTTAAATCAGATGTTGGCTAATTTGGATAATGCGAAAGCGGCATTAGCGGGTTCAGAAGCCCAAGAATTGAGGGCGAAAACGGCATTGAATTTAGCAGAGAGCAACTTCAAGCGTCAGCAAAAATTATACGATCAAAAAGTAATTAGCGAACAAGAGTGGGAAAATGCGCGCTTACAATATGAGCAGCAAAAAACCGAAGCTATTGTTTCTGCAAAGAACAAATTGGCCGCAGTTTACAATGTTAGAAGTTTGGATGCTCGATTGGATGAAGTTCGCAAAACCTTAGGAAGAACCAGTATATACGCACCTGAGTCAGGAATAGTGACTCAATTGAACAGTGAAAAAGGCGAACGTGTTGTAGGAACTGCACAAATGGCGGGTACTGAAATGATGCGAATCAGTAATTTAAATTCTATGGAAGTAGAGGTGAATATCAATGAAAACGATGTAGTTCGAGTTCACAAAGGAGATATTGCCGATGTTCGCGTAGATGCTTATCCCGATCGAACTTTCAAAGGAGTGGTTACTGAAATAGCCAATTCCGCAAAATTCAATGCGGCTCAAAACATGACCGAACAAGTAACGAATTACGTAGTAAAAATTCGTTTGGATCGCGAAAGCTATGCGGATTTAATTACCTCGCAACGAAAAAATCCATTTCTTCCCGGAATGACGGCTTCGGCAGATATTCGCACATTGAGTAAAAAGCAAGTTGTAGCTTTGCCTATTGCAGCATTAACCAACCGCAATCCTTATGCACTTTTGAACGATGAGAACTCCTCACCTACCGAAAGCAAATCCACTGTCAATACAAACAATAATAAAGGATATGTACCGGGTAAAACCTATGTATTTGTGCTTGAAAACAATAAAGCCAAGGCAGTAGAAGTTACTACAGGCATTCAGGATATTGATTATTTCGAAATCACGAAAGGTTTAAAAGCGGGCGACAAAGTAATATCTGAACCTGCAATGGCTATTGCCAAAACCTTAATTGACGGTGAACTAGTTAAAGTTAGTGGGAAGTGATATCATTCCTAACCAACTCATAGTTAGTACTTCTCCCTCCACTTGGGTCTTTAAATAGAATATTCTTTTTGATTAGATCTTGAATATCTTTAAGAGTTGAATTTATTCCGCAAACAAAACTATAACCGGAAATTATGCGGAGAATAACGCTTTTAATCTCCGCATATTAAAATTTGACTCGCCTTCTGTTGTGAGAAATTAATTCTAAAATTATTATTCCCTACTCTTCATTTGTGTAAGCTACCGTCAATTTTTTGTTCCATATTTTAATTATTGTAAATTTTACAATATATTCGCCAAAGGTTGTTTAATCTGGGTGTTATGGATCAAAATTTAGAATCGTATTTTAGAGCCGCCGTTTCCGTAGACAATGTCGTTTTTGGATTCGATAATTCAGGACTTAAAGTCCTACTGATTTACCGAGGTGCAGATCCCTATCGAAATTGTTGGGCCTTGCCTGGCGACTTAATTGCCCTCGATACCGACCTAACATCATCAGCTGAAAAAGTACTCCAAGATTTGACTGGCTTGGAGAAAGTCTATATGGAGCAAATTCACACCTTCGGTAAAGTGAACCGACATCCCTATGGGCGCGTATTTACGGTAGCCTATTTCGCTTTACTTAAAATTGAAGATTACCATGTACATGCATCTTCCTGGGCTGAAGAGGCCGCTTGGTTCCCCATTTCCGATATACCTGATTTACCTTTTGACCATAACGAGATTTTGGAGTACGCAAAAAATATGCTAAAGTCCAAAATTCGTCGACAGCCCATTGGTTTTGAATTACTTCCAAAATATTTTACATTAACAGAGCTTCAAAATTTATACGAATCCATTTTGGAAACGCAATTCGATGTGCGCAATTTCCGTAAGAAAATTCTGAGTCTCGACTACCTTACTGATACGGGTATGAAACAGTCGAGTGTAACCCATAGACCTGCAAAATTGTATAAATTTAACACCAAGAAATACAACAATTTAGTTCATTCTGGATTCAGTGTAGAGCTGAACTTCCCTTTGTTCCCCACTGAAAACTTAACGGTATGATTCATCCGAAATCCCCAATAACCCAAACCGCTGTCAGGACCATTTTCATTGCTACACTTTCGTTTTTTTCGGGGGATATTTTTTCTGCTATTCCATCCATTTCCGCTATTCCATCCCCCAAAGAGAAAAATACTCAAGTGGATTTGAACACACCTATTCCGGTTACCGTTAAAAAGGATCAAAACGGATGGCAATTCTACCGTGATGGAAAACCCTATTATGTAAAAGGTGCAGGTGGAACGGTTCGCATGGATCTAGCCGTGGAAGTGGGTGCTAATTCAGTGAGAACCTGGGGCATTGAAAATGCTAAAGAAATTTTGGATGAAGCCCATGCACGGGGACTGACCGTAATGTTGGGTATGTGGATGCAACACGAACGTCACGGCTTTGATTACAGCAATAAAACCAAAGTGCAAAAACAGTTTGAACACTTTAAACGAGTTATCGATGAATTTAAAAATCACCCTGCGCTTCTTCTTTGGGGAATCGGTAATGAGGTAGACCTGTTTTATAAAAACACACGCGTTTGGGATGCCATTCAAGATATAGCAAAATATGCCCATCAAGTAGATCCCAACCATCCAACATCCACAGTTACCGCTGGTTTGGATAGTTTGGAAGTCGCACTCATACTGCAAAAAGCACCAGACATTGATGTGTATTGCGTGAATACCTATGGGGATATCGACAATGTACCCACAAATATTCGCAAATTCGGATGGACAGGACCATACATGATCACCGAATGGGGTCCCAACGGACATTGGGAGTCGCCCAATACCGAATGGAAGGCAGCCATTGAACAAAGCAGTGGTGAAAAAGCGCGCATTTATCAATGGAGATATCAGAAATTTATTCAGAATTATTCAGGTGATTGCGTTGGTTCTTATGTTTTTCTTTGGGGACAGAAACAGGAATACACAGAAACCTGGTACGGCTTATTCTCGAAAGATGGAAAGCAAACGGAATCCATTGACGCTTTACAAATTGCGTGGTCCAACTCACCCGCTAAATCCAGTACGCCTCATATCGAAACGATATTTATCAATAATACTAAAGCCGATCAGAATATTGTTGTATCATCTAGAAGTGCGCATACAGCTTCAGTAAACAGCTATTTGCTGAGTCCCAGCGAGGCATACCAACTTTTCTCAACGCAAACCACCTCTAAAAATTCATCCGGGAATTCAGAATCTTTCAAACTCAACTCTGCTTCCGGAACTTCAGAAACTTCGAAGTCTGAGCCGAATAATTCCGATGGAAACCCAATAGAATCTTCCAAGTCCAGCCTCATTAAATCTCAGGCTAACCAAGAGCGATTTAACAACCAGAATATTACTATCCCATCAGCATTGCTAACCAGTAAAAACGTCCCCAAAAAAGTAAAATACCATTGGAAATGCTTGCAAGAGAGTACCGATAAAAAAGCAGGTGGCGATGTTGAAAATGAAGCCGCAGAAGTGCCTATTTCCATCAAAAACGGAAATTCAAATACCATTTCCTTTAAAGCGCCATCTAAACCCGGGGCTTATCGATTATTTGTAACCATGGAATACGAAAACAAAGTAGCATATGCAAATTTTCCGTTCCAAGTGGCCGAATCCGACAAAGACTCCAAAAAATCCGCTGTGCGCATGAAAAAATACTCCATGGAAAGCTTCAATTCATCAACTAAATAATTGCTATGAAATCAATTTTACATAAAACAATTTTGATTTTCATAGGATTGCAACTTGCATTTCACGAAAATTCAAATGCGAGCATTGCACCTGAGAGTGTTGATGCAATCTCATCGGCTCAAAATGTCTCTGTCATTTCTTTCTCTACCGAGGTTAAACCTGCCTTTATTCGTGAATTGGTAAGAGATACTAATAAAATTAAAGGATTTGATTTTGGAGTTTTTCCAAAGAAACCTTTGGACAATTTGGAACGATTCAGCGTTTCTGGATACTATCGATTTATCACTAATTATCGAATTTTACAGGATGCTACAGCCATGATTCAGCGAGGTGGTTATGTAGAACAAGCCCAAACACCTACACATATTTTTGTTGGTGACGATTCTCAAATTCCACAATTATCCATGAATTTGAGCGGAAGTTTGGCTTCCAACACACGATTTTCAACAGATTTATATATTTGGTCGCCCATGACCGGTGCAGGACAAGCTGAAAACGTAAAAGGTCTGAATTTGGGTGTTAGTTTAACGGGTACTCACGATTTCAAAAACGGTTCACTGAACATTATTGCGGGTGGTATCAATTGGTATGCGTTATCTCCGTTTACATTTCATACCAATCCTGGGTTTCACCGTTATAGTGTTTTTGAACGCAATCCTTGGGATCCTCAGACCAAACATGCACTGGATCGATATAATACATTCTATTCTCAAGGCGCATTGAACCAAGATACCCGTTGGGGACGTCAAGCGTTTCAAGGATTTATTGTTGAGGCCAACGATTTACCACATGGATTTCAAGTGGTAGGTATGTTCGGAAAAACCCAGTTGAACGGTGGAATGGCTCCGTTGCCCAACCAATCATACGGTGGAAAGATCAAGAAATCTTGGAATAAGAACTTTATCAGTTTGAATTCATTTAACAATCAAACCTACACCGACAGTTTACTTTCTAGAGGTATGGGTTACAATATTCATACCGCCGAATATAATTTAAACTGGAAAGGGTTCCTTTTTTCGGGGGAAGTTGGAGCTGGTCGTTATTTCAGCCCTTCCTACACTCGCGGCTGGGGTGAAGCTTTGGACTTGAAAATGAACCTTCCTAAAAAATGGTTAAAATCCGATTTGATGGTTCGCTACTATAGAATCAGTCCTAAGGTATTTAATAACTCATCGGTTTTTTGGAATTCTTCCATTCGCGAAGGCAACAATACATCGGTGGGAAGCAGCGATCAATTGGTTTTAGCTCCTTTTGCGAGTGCCATGGTACCCGTTGGACAAACCACCAATAACCGAACGGGTCTAGAATTCAATTGGGAGTTTACATTAGGAAAATTAAAAACCTCCATAGGTTACACACGTTCTCAGGAATTGGAACGAATATCCTCCCAAATTACTTATTCTCATCCAGTTAATAATCTAGCACTTTCTCGTTTTTGGCGTTGGGGATTCCCCGCCGGTGTTGGCCCGTATGCCAATTTAACTAAAGTGTATCGCGGGGTTTTCGAAACTGTGAATCAAGTGGATGTCGATAGCAAAGGCATCCCCCAATATATCAAACATTTTAACACATTAGAACTTCATTCAAAATACAAAACCGCGGTTTTAGGACACACCTTGTATTTGTATTATTTAGGAACGTATGCATCGGTACAATCTCGACCATCTTGGGTAACTGTATTTACGGAAGACGCTTATTTAAGAACTTATTACCATCAGTTGGAAGGTTATTTATCATTGACTAAATCGGTGGTATGGGCTAATTATATTGGATGGGAACGGATAATCGCCAACTATGAAACGCAAGTAGATGCTCTGTCTCGTCGTCCTAAAAACCAGGAAGGATGGGGAATTGCAACGGGTTTAGACATTGAAATGTCGAAAAATGCGGGATTGTATTTACGTCAACGCTGGATGAATTACCGAGATCGCAGCTTTGTCAAAGATCAATATCGAGGATGGGAATCCACGTTGGAAATTAAAATTTTCTTTTAATAAACAAGACAATGAAATCAGTTAAACATATAGCGAGTTTCCTTTTGAGCATTGGTTTTTTGGCCAATACTTGGGGACAAGCAGGCAGCAAATTTCGAGTAACGGGTGGTGCACGGAGCATTGTGAGCAACAATCAAATCGAGGTATTCGATAGCATCCCAGACAATACTACAGCCAAAGCGAACAATGGTGGTTATGCTTTGGTAGATTTGGGATTCAACATTACGCCCAACAAAAACACCGAAATTCTGGGAATGTTTCGTATTAACAATCAATACGGTGGTTTTTATGGAGCGGGTGTTACTTTCGATATTCGACAGTTGTGGATTAAAGGCATTATTGCGGATGTAGTGAGATATCAACTGGGGGATATTAACATTAAACAGACGCCATTTACCCTATATAATCACAATGAAGATCAACTGATCTCCATGCCTAAAGTATTCGATTTACAACGTCAAATTGTAAATTACGAGTCCTTTTATAAAGACAATACTTGGCGTCAACAAGGACTTTCATTGGATTGGGGATTGGAATTCAATTCGCCTATTAAGGAGGTGAATTTCAATGGTTATTTACTGCGATTGAACTCCACCAATTTTGCTCAGACCTCGGAACGATTAATGGGTGGCGGAACGGTTGAAAGCAAATTGGGAAACAACCTAGTTGTAGCTTATAATTTAGCTTCGATTTTTGATGTTTCGGGTACCGCAATTAGTAATCAGTTGTATCATAATACGGTTCAAACCGGTTCATTTAAATACGCTCTCAATAAATTCAAATTACCCATCAAATTTGAAGGCGAATTCGGTTCGTCTGCTTTTGGAATTGAAAATGACACGTTAGCACCAGAATTAAATGATTATTTTATTCACTCGGCAATTTCAACCCAATCCAAAAACAAAGAATCCAAGTATTCTTGGAAATTTAAATTGGGTTATTTGAATGTTGGACCTGATTTTAGAAGTCCTGGCGCTCAATCTAAACGTGTTGATTATAGCACTCAATCGGGCTTGTTTAATCGATATAAACAATCTCAAATGGATCGTCCACTTGGATGGGGAGATGCACAATGGCAGATTCCGTTGTACCGAATCGGTATTACCACAAAATTAATGGATTTCAATTATATGGTAAATCCGGTATTGCCTTACGGAATTGCAACATTCAATCGTCAGGGGATTTATGCTGAGGGTTTGGTAAATTTGGGAAGTGCACATAATGTGCTGAATTTTAGTCACTATGAACTTTCTGAAATCCGTGGACAAGGCACTGAGGAATTGCGTAGATTTAGAATGTCTAAATTAGAGCTTTCCAACAAACTAGGAAATTATTTCCACTGGAACCGCAAGTTGGATTTAACTCATTCGATCAGCTACCAATCTTCTGTTAGAAATTCAGATTTCGAATTTGAACGCGTTGACTATCAACTCATTCAAGGCTCTACTGGTTTAGAATGGGAATTTAGTTCAAATTTGGAGTGGTTAATTGGTTATACGTTGAGCTATGGCAAAGGAAATGAAACCCGAGCAGAACGCAATATTTATGCAGAAATTATTGATTTTAAACCTGTTAACATCGACCAAAGACACAGTATTTTTTCAACGGGTTTAAAATGCAACTTTGGCGAAAACGCATATTTAGCGGTTATTTACCAAACTCAAAAATATCAAGATTTCTTGAAAACCTATGACAAATACGCTATTAATCAATGGCAAATAATTTATAATTTAACGTTCTAACATCCCTGAAAAACAAACACATGAAAAATCGAATTCAATTTATCGCAATTTCTTTGATCATTCCTTTCATTTTTGGGGGATGTCAGCGCGAAGATAAAACTATGGATGGTCCTAGTTTACAGGATTTGAATGGTACTTTCAATATGTTGTCGCCGTTCAAATGTTCAAAAACATCGGTCGACTTTTCCAAAGGAGAATCTGCGGAGTTCACCGCTTCTTTTTCGAAACTATGCAATTGGAGTATCCGAATTAAAGGTAATTTCTCTGGTGCACAAAAGTTCATAACGGGTAAAAGTCGCGTAATTGAGCCAGGGCAAGCTATTTGGGATGGTACTACTACCCTATTTCCGTTGTTTAGAACGGAACCCTGTTTGGCTACGTTGAAAATTGAAGGAGTAGCAGATAGTTTTGATTTGGCCATCGGAGTAAATGGTTTGCGCAAACCTGAAGGCTTTAAAATCGCCGACTTTGAAACTGGAATTTCTACCAAATGGTCTACGTTTATTCAATCGGGAGCAAACATGGATTTCAAAGTAAAAAACGATGCCTTTGTAGTAGAAGGTGGATCTTACTTAAATATGGCTGGAACCGTTAACTGGGATTGGCTAATCGGGATGATAGATTTTCCTGCTTCAGCTTATGGACAAACTCATTTCCCGTTAACCAATGTAGGTGAAGATGCTTACTTTAACTGTTTGGTATATGGTGTTCCCAATGTAAATGAAAGTCGAATTTTATTCCAATTTAGGGAAGATGATAACAACAATTCCAAATTTGATGCGTCAGCAGATGACCAATACGACTATGAAATGCGCGTAACTTGGGAAGGCTGGAAATTAGTGAGTATAAAATACTCTGAGTTAACACATTTGGTGAACGGGGCTCCAGCCACCAACAAGGGCAACAACCGTCATAATCCCAACAACTTAGTGATGGTTTCCATGTTGCACTTGGCCAATCCATCGATGGGCGGGGCCGCAACAAAAGTAGATTGCTTAATGTTTACAGATAAAAAACCATTGGAGTTATGATTTTTGATAATCATTGGAAACATGGATTTTTGAATGTCGTGTTTTCGGGGATGCTAGGACTGCTTACCGCGCAATCAACATCCCCAAATTACAGTCAAAATAAGTCTCAAACTACAGCATTTCAAAACCAATCGAATACAAAAGCAGATTCTGATACCCCATCCTCAAAAAGTGGGGTTGATAAAGCCACTTTTGGTGTTGCAATCGACAACGATACTACATCCCCCAAAAAGGGAAAAACCAACCCGAATTCTAGTGTTGCAATCGACAACGATACTACCTCCCCAAAAAAGGGAAAAACCAACCCGAATTCTAGTGTTTCAATCGACAACGATACTACCTCCCCTAAAAACTTTGAAAGAATGGATACAGTGTTGGTGCAATCTAAAAATTGGAAATTCAAGAGAAAAGGATTGTACGATGAAGCTTTGAAACCGGAACCTGAAAATATCAATGGGTTTTATGCCTTACAAATTCTGGATGAAGACTTAGGTAAAGATATTTGGATCAGTTTGGAGCCAAAATGCGTTAAATTAGAGAAAATATCCGACCAATCTGCACATCGAGGCAAACACAGTTTCCGACTAACTTGGGATAAAATTTCTGGGGGATGTACTTGGCTGGGAATGGGAATGGGTTGGGATAATTGGCAACCCAAAGATCTGTCGTCCGTATTGGATACGGCTTACTTAGAGCTGCATTTTAAATCACTTTCTGACACTATGACGAATTTGCCTTTGGCATTGGCCATGGAAGATTATTCGGGCGCACAATGTTGGTTGGGATTCGATTCAAAATGGCTCAACGAGCCCATTGTAACTCAACAATGGAATACGGTTAGAATACCGTTGAAATCGTTTCCATTTGAAGATTTCGAAACCGATCCCACTTCGATCAAGCAGTTCATCATTCAGTTGGAAGCTGATGGTGATATATTAATTGATAATTTCCGGATAAGTCTTTAGTATTTCAAATATTACTTCATATTGCTCAAATTGAATTAAACAACCAGTTTTAACTTATAATAAATTGTTATTCAAATATTTAATACGATTTAATTCCAATCCATCATTAACCCAATTTCAACTCAAACATCATTAAAAATGTCCAAAAACCACATTTATAATTATCGTTTAATATTCGTTTGTTTCTTCATTTTCGGAGAGATCCTTTTCCATTTCGGGGGAAGTTTTTTCCAATCAGCGGGAAGTAATTACCAACTTAGAGAGAGCCTTTTCCATTTCGGGGGAAGTCTGCACGCTCAACCCCTTGGTAATCAACAAACGCTACCGAATGCTGCACCTGCATTTCGAAAAGTAAAATACGATCGCTGGGGACAGTTAAACAAGCCTACTCAAGAAGACAGTCTTTTTGATCGTGTCTTAGATCAAATTGTTGCAGGAATGTCGATCGAAGAAAAAGTAGGCCAAATGACCCAAATTGACCTAGGTGTCATAGCAAAAGGAGAACCATGTGCATTAAAACAACCAGTGGAATTGGATCCTGAAAAACTGCGAGTAGCCATTGAAAAGTATCATGTTGGTTCTATCTTAAACGTAGGTTGTGGTTCGGGAGAGTTGAACTTAGAGGAATGGAAACGTATTGTTACTGGAATTAAAAGAGCGGAAAAACAAGGAAGTTATTTAGAGAACAAAAAAACACATATTCCCATTATTTATGGAATTGATGCTATTCACGGAGCCAATTATACAACGGGGGCGACATTATTTCCGCAACAAATAGCGCAAGCGGCTACATGGAATCCAGAAATGGTCCAAAAAGCGGCTGCTGCAACTGCAAGAGAAGTTCGTGCTTCTGGATTGGATTGGAATTTTTCACCAGTTGTTGATTTAGCCCGTCAACCTTTGTGGTCGCGTTATTTTGAAACGTTTGGTGAAGATGTATTTCTGAATCAGGTTTTGGTGGGTTCCATGATATCTGGTTATCAAGGTGTTCATGGAATAAACTTCATGAATTCATCTAAGCAAATTAGCTCTGATGCTGTTGCCGCATGTTTGAAACATTTCTTAGGTTATGGCATGCCTCTAAGTGGTAAAGATCGCACTCCAGCTTGGATTCCCGAACGTGAATTGAGAGAGTATTACTTACCCGGTTTCCAGAAAGCCATTCAGACAGGTGCGATGACTCTTATGATTAATTCTGGTGAAATCAATGGTACGCCTGTTCATATCAATTACGATATTCTGACAACTTTACTTCGTAAGGAATTGAATTTTAAAGGTATTGCAGTTACGGATTGGGAAGATATTTATAAACTACATCATACGCATAAAGTAGCAGCCTCCCTGGAAGAAGCCGTGAAGTTAGCCATCAACGCTGGTGTAGACATGAGTATGACGCCCAATGATTATCAATTTACGAAAATATTAATTAAACTCGTTAATAACCAAGAAGTTCCGATGTGGAGAATTGATGAGGCGGTAAAACGAATATTGCGTGTAAAACACAAAACAGGCATTTATTTGGATGCCGAATCCAAGCAGGTTTTCAATGTGTTTGACTATGTAAATTTAAACAATATTGGTTCCATTGAAAATCCGTCAAGCTTATCCGAAAAGCAGTCGGTTTCATCCGACAAGGTACGCAGTTTATCCGAAAAACAGCCTAATTCCAATGAAAGTCAATCTACTTCATCTCGCACGCTGTCCGGTTCAACCGAAAGTCAACCCAGCTCAACCGATTGGATACTCAATTCTACTGATGAACACCAAAAACTAGCTCTTTCTATTGCAGAGGAATCCATCACTTTGTTAAAAAACGAAAATAATGCGCTTCCTCTAAAATCTAGTCAAAAAATCCTACTATTCGGGAATGCAGCTCATTCCATGAACTTACTCAATGGCGCATGGACTCATACCTGGCAAGGCGATGATTCACGTTATCAAATTTCTAAAAATCCAGCAACCCCTACTCTGTATCAGGCATTGAAACAACAACATGCTCAGGTGGTTTGTTTATTCGATTCAGTAAGCGGAAAATCCGATTCAATTGCCTTGAATTCCCAAGCATTTGGAAGTAAAAAGTATTGGAAATTATTAGATAAAATAGTAGGTGCGGATGCTGTAGCGGTATTGAGTATTGGAGAAAAACCTGGCACGGAAATCCCCGGAAACATTCATGATTTAAACATTGATGTTTCCGAATCCGATAAACAATTATGGGCATATTTTAAACGCAGAAACATTCCCGTTATTTTAGTTTTAAATACGGGAAGACCTCGAATTGTAACTTCGTTGGTTGAGCAATCCGATGCCGTGATTCAAGCCTATTTATCTGGGGATTTCGGAGGAAAAGCTATAGCAAACACCTTATTGGGTTTGAATAATCCTAGCGGAAAATTACCGTACACCTATCCGCGATTTGCGGGCGACATCGTGCATTACGACCATAAGCACACTGAAAAAAACGACACGAAATTTGGGAAAACGGCATACAATCCTCTATTTGATTTTGGACATGGGTTGAGTTATACAGAATTCAAATATGAGAATTTATCAGTGATTCCTCAGCAACTTCCTCGCACTATTGATGATAAAACCATCTTAGAAAAGAAATCCTCAGAGTCACAACAATCCGGCACGCTCAATCAATCCAGTAATTCAGCTGAATTTCCTATAAAATCCAAAAATAACAGCCCATCCGGCACGCTCAATCAAAATAGTAATTCAGCTAAGATTACAAGTGCGGAAAATGAAAAATCCATTCCCCTGCAAGATGTAGATTTAAATTCAATAACAAAAAATTGGGAAACTTACGGCTACACGGTGGATATTGATGTAACCAATACGGGTAAAGTTGCAGGTCGCGAAGTAGTTCAAATTTATGCTAGCGATTTGTTTGCAAGTATTACCCCTTCCGATAAGCGATTGATTGCATTTCAAAAGACACCTGTTTTACAACCCGGCGAAACCCTTCATTTGAGATTATTTTTCGGAATTGAACAGTTGAGTTTTATCCATAAAGACTTGAAGCGAGTGGTAGAAAAGGGTGATTTTGAAATTCGAGTAAACCAATTAAAGCAAACCATTTATTTTCCTGAGAATATTGAATTTCATTAATACATGCATTTAGCTTCTGTAAAAACTAAAGCAATTTGGCAAATAAAAACATACTTCCTTAAACCATGAATCTAATAAAGAAATCATCATCCGCAAAAAACTGGATGCAACGAATAGGCATTGCCGCAAGTTTAACTTTAGGATTTTCCCTTTTTTCTACTGCCTGTGAGCAATCTGATCCCCCGAATAAGCCAACAGTTATCCGCGATTCTGGTGACATTATATTTTCTGGTTACGGTTGGAAAATTAAAGAGAGCAGCTGGCCAGTGGGACCGGGTCCAAATGTTTTTAATAAAGACAGTTTGGTTTGGGTAGATTCTAAGGGATACTTACATTTAAGAATTGACTTTATCAACGGCAGATGGCAGACTTCCGAAGTTGTTTGCACTGAAAATACGGGTTATGGAACCTACATTTTTACCGTTGGAAGTGATGTTGCCACATTAAATGAACGTGTTGTTGTTGGGTTGTTTACATGGGATAATAATTCATTTTTTTCAGCGGCTAACAGCGAAGTGGATATTGAATTTTCTAAGTGGTTTAACGCCAATGATTCATTAACATTGACTTATTCAGTTCAGCCTATCATTTTCGACAATCCCATACCCTATTCTGAGCGTTCCCACAAGCCCAAAATGGCTGTTTCTGCCTTGAAAGGAGTCACTACTCATGCATTTACTTGGAGACCTGAACTAATTTCATGGAAGTCTTTCTTGGGGGATACGTATCCAGGGAATCAACAAATCGCTTATTGGCAATTCGATAACACCAATCAGCCTCGGGTTAAAACAGAGGGTGGAATTTCTTCGGATCCAATTGTGATTCCAGAACCGGGAGTAACCACGAATCCCAGAATTAATTTATGGCTACTTGGTGGACAAGGTCCCAGCGATGGCAAGCCGGTGGAACTGATTATTCGCTCGTTTAAATATATTCCACAGTAATACAATAATGCTATAAAAAAACAAGGGCCACCTTTTCAGGCGGCCCTTATTTTTGAAATAATATGAATTAACTTAACCGAAGTTAGAAGTTACTTATTTACTGAGAACTGCTTGTTCAAAGTTCCATTAGCAGTTTGTACAGATAAAATATACAAACCGTTTTGGAAACCAGTTACATTCAATTGATTGTTAACAGCATTTGTAGTGAATCGCTCAGATACTAATAATTTACCACTCAAATCGAATACTTGAGCTGCAGTGATATTTGAATTGCTGTTGAAATACAATACCCCTTCAGTTGGGTTTGGATACACGTTCAATGAAGTAGCTACCAAAGCTGTTGCATCGTTTGTTTGACATGCAGTACATTTAGCCCAACAAACTACAGGATAAGTAGTATCACCAGTTACAACGTTGTAACGGTTTGTAAATCCACCGGTTGTTTTTGTGCAAGGCTCTCCGCCTGAGAATTTCTCATCATTAGCCCATCCATCAGCAGTGAATTTATATTCGATTGTATCTCCAGCAAACAATGGCACAGTAACTGTGTAAATGCTGTCTTTGTTATCATCGGTCATTGCGATGCAAGATCCACACCAGCCGTTGAATGTACCATTCAAATTAACAGTAGAATAAGATCCACCGAAGCCACGAATATCTACTTGGAAAGTTACATTCGCTTTTTCTTTAGTGTTTGCGCATGAAACACAAGATTCCCAACAAACTACATCCAATACTGTTGCACCTGTAATTTTCAAGAAACGATTGGTATAACCTGAAGTGGTTTTAGTACAAGATGAACCTTCCTGCAAGCTCTCTTGGCCGTTCCAGCCATCCAAGGTATACTTAAATTCAATAGAATCTTGAGGCAAAGGTAATTTCACTTCCCAGATTCCGTCTTTATCATCGTCTAACATGGGATTACAAGATCCGCACCATCCATTAAATGAACCATTTACATAAACACCGGTAAACGATGCACCTGCATATTTGTTCATATCTACTTTAAAGGTAACATCATTGGTACACTCAGAGCAACTTGCCCAACATACATTACTAAATACTTTGTTGCCTGTTAGTTTAGCAAAACGATTGGTAAAACCAGATGTGGTTTTAGTACAAGATGAACCTGCAGTTAACTTTTCATCGTCGGCCCAACCATCTACTTGGAATTTATATTCAATGGAATCGTCGGTTAATTCGATGGTATCAGAATAAACTTTATCTCCATCAGCATCTGTCATTTCATTCGCATTTCCACTCCATCCGTTGAATGTACCTGAAACATATACTTTAGAAAATGATTTTCCGTATTGCTTCATGTTAACATTGAAAACAACAGTCTTTTTAGTTACTTGAACACAAGCATCACAACTGTTCCAGCAAACTTTATCTAAAGTAACATCACCGTTCAATTTCACAAAACGATTGGTGAAACCAGATGTGGTTTTTGTACAAGAGGTTCCTGGAGTTAAGTTTTCTTGTCCATTCCAACCGTCTAATGTGAATTTGTACTCAATAGAATCGGCTGTAATCTCAAATGTACCTTCCCAAACACCGTCTTGATCAGAGTCTGTTAAGGGATTACAAGTTCCGCACCAGCTGTTGTAGGTACCATTAACATATACCGCTGAATACGATGTAGCGGAATAATTGTTCATGTCTACCTTAAAGGTGACATTTTGCTTGGATTGAGCGAATGCCGCAACGGACGCCAATCCAAATACCAATAATGTGTAAAGTTTTTTCATTCTTTTAAAGCTTTTTTCAAACTTAATCAGATAAAATCAATTATTGTAAATTAAACAATAAGATTTTGACTAATAAGCTTATACAAAGGATTTCGACCTTCATATTGCATCTTAGAACTTTACAATAACCCCAGCTCAACTATTTATTATTATTTAATATTTTGATTCCGTTTATTACAATAACCAAATTGTCACAACAATGTAATTATTGTATAAAAATCTAGATTCTACATAGGTATATCTTCGTGAAATCCATTGAAAATAGGATTTAATATCCCTCCTATTTTGAGTTCTCCTAGGTTTTGGGGATTGCAGTTACGGTTTCAAACAGTGATTCCGTTAGAGATTCAAACAGGAATACTTTTTTTGCAATTTTCGCAAAAAGTACTCCTATTATTTTTTCAACATGAGCGGCAATCTTGAAATATTTTGATTAATTTGCTATCATATTTTTGTTAAAATATTTACCAAAATGCTACTTCATTGTTATTCTTACTTCAGCCTTCGATACGGATTAATGAGCCCCGAAGACATTATTCGCTGGGCGCAAAGCCAAGCAGATATAATGGGTGAACCATTGTGTGTATTGCTTGCCGATATTAATAATGTGAGTGGAGTCAGTAATTTTCAACGCGAAGCAAAAAAACATCCCGGAGTAATTGCCTTAACCGGTGTGGATGTGCGAAATGGCGACGAATCCCTGTATACCTTAATCTCCCAAAATCAGCATGGATTTGCACAAATCAATCAATTTCTCACTGAATACATTCACAAAAACCAACCGTTCCCGCAATGGGCTCCCACCCTGCCCGATGTATACGTTTTATATACCTTTAAAAAAGCATCTGCCTTCCGCCCGAAAGATATTCCATTAAATGCCGTTTTAGGGGTGACGCATCGAGATATACGTCAACTGCCTTTGTCGCAATGGAGGTTTCATCCTCAACGGTTAATTGCGTATCACCGAGCTGTGTTGAGAACTCCAGACGATTATCTAACGCACACCTTACTCCGGTGCATTGACCACAACTGCTTGTTAACCAAGCTCAATCCCTTAGCCACCTGCTCACAGCACGAAATCCTCCTATTCATGCATGAGTTGAAGAAAAAATTTGCACTTTATGCTCCACTGTGGAATCAGTCCTCGCAGCTGCACCCATTTCAATGGATGTTCGAATTTGACGTCCCCCAAAACAAAAAAACGTACACCGGAGATCCCGACGAAGACTATAGAATGATGCGGGATTTGGCTTTTGAGGGATTGAAATACCGATATCCGAAATACACGTTTAAAACTACTGAGCGGTTGGAAAAAGAAATGAAATTGATCTACGAGCTGGGATTTACCGCGTATTTTCTCATCAACTGGGATATCTGTCGTTTTGCGCGCGAGCGCGGCTTTTTTTATGTGGGACGGGGAAGCGGAGCCAATAGCATGGTGGCGTATTGCTTGCGCATTACGGATGTTGATCCTATTGATTTGGACCTGTATTTTGAGCGATTCATTAATCCCTTCCGAAGTAGTCCGCCCGATTTTGATATTGATTTTTCTTGGCAAGACCGTGACACTGTAACGGATTATATTTTAACCAAATATGGGAATGGACATTCCGCCCTACTGGCCACATACAATACGTTTCAAACCAATGCGGTAGTTCGAGAATTGGGCAAAGTGTATGGCTTACCCAAATCGGAAATTGATGCCCTTCTCGAACGGCATTCCTATTTTTCTCCTAAAGAATTTGAGCAATTTTTGCCCGACGAAAACACGGTTAAACACTCCCGAGATTCGGTGTATAGCACCCCTGGGGTTGGACAACGCGTGCGGAATCGGGTGATGCGTAGTAGCGCAACAACAAGCAATAGTCAAAGCGGAAGTAGCGGATATGGAGGAGTTGGTACAACTCGAGCGGGAAGCAATGCAGTGGCGGAAACTCGAACGGGAAGCAGGCCAACTCCAACAGCAAGAAATGTGCTGGCGCCAACTCAAATAGGAAACAACGCGGCAATACCCATTCGAACAACTACATATGAATACGACACCGACACCACGGAACTTCATCCCGATAAAGAATCGTTGTACAGCGAATTATTGAGGCATGCACAAAAAATACACAACTTACCGAATTATCGCAGTTTGCATGTTGGAGGTATATTGATCTCTGAAAAGTCCTTATATCACTATTCTGCACTGGATTTACCGCCAAAAGGCTTTCCATCGGTTCAATTTAGCATGCTAGAAGCAGAAGATTTGAACCTAGCTAAATTTGATATTTTGAGCCAACGTGGGCTTGGACACATCAAAGACGCCGTGATTTACGTGCGCGAAAACCGAGGAATAGAACTCGATATTCATCGGATTCAAGAATTTAAAAACGATGAGAAAATTGCGCGCATCATAGCCCATGGCAATACCATGGGCTGCTTTTACGTAGAAAGTCCCGCTATGCGGCAACTTTTAAGAAAATTGCGATGCCGTGATTACCTGACTTTAGTGGCAGCAAGTAGTGTGATTCGACCGGGAGTTGCCCGCAGCGGGATGATGCGCACTTTTATTGAGCGACATATAGATCCCCAAAAACGAAATGAGGCACACCCCATCATGCAAACCATATTGCCGGAAACCTATGGAATTATGGTGTACCAAGAGGATGTAATTCGAGTGGCCAATGAATTTGCGGGCTTGGGACTAGCGGAAAGTGATGTACTCCGAAGAGGCATGAGTGGTAAATTCCGTAGTCGGGAAGAATTCCAAAAAGTGAAAGACCAATTTTTTGCCCAAGCCAGCGCGAAAAAACATCCCCCAAAGCTCATTCAGGAGGTATGGCATCAGATTGAAAGTTTTGCAGGATACAGCTTTGCTAAGGGACATAGTGCGAGCTATGCCGTAGAGAGTTATCAGAGTTTACACCTTAAAACCTACTACCCGTTGGAATTCTACACCGCGGTAATCAATAATTTCGGGGGATTTTATCGCACGGAATTCTATGTTCACGCAGCCAAAATGTGTGGAGCAGATGTTCAACTACCTTGCGTTCAAAACAGTGGTGGACTTACGCGAATCAAAGGTTCCACCATTTGGTTGGGATTGGGTTTGATTCAAGGAATAGAAGCTCAATTAATCCAGAGAATTGAACGCGAACAATTATTGCCTTTTATAGATTTAGACGATTTTAAAAATCGTTGTCAACCGGGACTTGAGCAATTCAAATTACTCATACAGATTGGTGCATTGCGATTTACGGACAAGTCGCGCAAAGAATTATTGTGGGAGGCCCATGCACTTTACGCTAGCGAAAAAAAGAAAACACCCAAAAAATCCAGTTCCGATAAAGCCATAGGACGGTTAGGCGATTTGGCTCAACCGGTTTTATTTCGAGAAAAAACAAAAGAGTATGAATTACCATCGCTAGAAGACAATCCGATTGAGGTAGCCATTGACCAGCGAGAATTATTGGGATTCACATTGGTCAATCCATTTGAGTTGGTTGAGCCTGACTCGATTCCAGAATCTCAAATTCGAGGTCGCAAGCTGCATGAACTTTTAGGTAAATCCATTTACATTGAAGGACGTTTGGTTACGGTGAAGCCCACCAAGACTATTGGTGGTAAGGAAATGAACTTTGGAACGTGGCTAGACCGGGATGGCTACTTTTTTGATAGTGTCCATTTTCCGCCTGTTGTAGCGCGATATCCCTTTAAAGGCCGGGGTATTTATCGTTTGTGGGGTGTTGTTATTGAAGATTTCGGAGTAGTAGCATTGGAGGTTGCAAAAATGGAAAAACTGGGAGTAAAACCGGATCCTCGCAGTTAAAGTTGCATAAAAAGAGCAACATTGGCAATGGAATTATTCCAATTTACATATATGTGGTAATAAGGTTGCACAGTGGGCAATTAGCTTGCACTAACACGAATTACCTACTATTTGTTAGTTTGTTCAGAAGGTAATTAACCTACACTAGGTTGCTCAGAAGGCAAAACGCTTCAATTAGTTTGCTCAGAAGGTGCTTTAACAAACATATCCGTGAATTCTGCAATAATAAAAATTCGATAATGAATGCCTTTACGAACGCGAACCGCGGCAATAATAGTTCCAATCAATTCCAAAAGATTCAATACAACAACAGCAATAATATACGCGAGGTAATCGTTGTTTACATCCTTTTCGTGAAGAAAAAATATAGAAATTGTCCACCAGAAAGCGGCACTATTAAAACCAACCACCGATAATTGACTGAGCAAAGCTTGCGTAGAGTGCCAACGAACAAAATAAGTTGCTTTTCGATTGGCTAAGAAAAATATCAATGAGGCAATTAAATTTACAATTGGAATAGGTAAGCCAGCCATCACTGCAACTAGCGACATAATATAGCCATTTGAGGCGTATTCGCGCTCGTGCTCGGATGACTGTGGAATCAGTTCGTTTTTCATAAACATCCAAACTTAAGGAACATCCCCCGAAAAGCAAAATTCACATAAGTCAGATAACGTAATTACTGCAATCGAACTGGAGCTATTCGTAAAGATGGATTGTGCATAATTATCGATCCATTTGAAAATGATTTATCCCGGTTGATATTACTCAAACATTCCTAACCATGCAATTGAATATACTTCACATTGATGGAATAAAAATAAATCCAATACGTCAGAATCAAACAAAATACGAATATTCGAACCCAGGTTTTCTTAAGTTGAAGTTGAATCCATTGATAAAACTCAAACAACACTGAGCTAGAAGTAACCCATTCATACAAACGGATGAATGGAAAAAGACACCAAAGAAGCGTAGCTGAAAATCCTAAAAAATTCAATCGAAAAGAATGCGTGAAATCGCCATAAAGAAATGCCAAAACAGCACGTGTAGATCCACAACTAGGACATTCCTTTCCCGTGATGCCCTTAATCCAGCAAATAGTGGATTGGCCCAAAATAAAATCGCGAAAGCCGATTGCCAAAATCACCAAAAGAAAGGCCAATAGCCAAATTCGTTGGGTGATTCGATAAAATCGTGCTTTCGCGAACATTAAAATTTATAATTGCCGGTGCAACTAACTAAAGCGTGAGCTATTACAGCAACATACATTCAATACATGCTCTATTTACTTGCGCAATAGGTAAAAACATACTCACATTACAAGAACATTTTGTAAATGCTCGGTACTGCCTCAGCAAAAATAATCGTTGTAGTTTTATGACATTAATAAAACATTTTGAAGACGCTCCATATTCTTTTGACGGGTTGCGCCCATAATCAGAAATAAGTCAACAATCGACCAAATTCCGCAACCTCCTAAGGTTAAAAGCTTACCTACACCCATACCGGTATCACCAATCATAAAACGATCAATACCCAAAGCACCTGCTAAAATAGATACAATTAAAATAGTAGTAGGATCCTTGAATTCAATCATCTGAATGTTAATCATTTTGGATTCGTCTAAATTCAATAATTGTTCGCGAATTGCGGGGAGCTGATGACTTTCGAAAAACTTCGAATTGGTCATTAAAAACATGTCAACTTTACTTGATTCCATAGCGTTATTTTTGTTGTAAGTTTCAATAATACATCAATTTATTGATTCTATCATCTAAACTCAAATAATTATCACTATCCGAATCTAAGGTTTCAATTCACACGTACCGAACCACTTGTAGAGGTTGCGTGCCACCCAACGACTTGCCGCATTACTTAATATCCTATCTCTTCAATTCACACGTACCGAACCACTTGTAGCGATTGCGTGCCACCCAACGATATGCCGCATTACTTAAAATCCTATCTCTTCAATTCACACGTACCGAACCACTTGTAGCGATTGCTTGCCACCCAACGATATGCCGCATCGCGTATGAATTTGGGTATTAATCGAAGTAGCCAAAAAACGGTCTTCCCCACAAAGCCTGAATCCTTTAGGATATTCAAAACCGCGTTAGATTCAAAATAAACTTGTTCTTTTACCACCCGATGATTACCCTCCGCCTTCAATTCAGCTGCATCCGAATTCTCCCTATCAATCGCTTCCACTCCGCTCAATTCTCTGTTGTTTAAATTCAAATTGCTTAATACAACCCTGTGGTAAACAACAGAATCCGGCGCAAGGCCGGATTCCATTTGATACTTTTTAATAAATTCCTTTCCCTCTGCCGACTGCAAAGAACGCAATTCAATACGAGATTTACGATCAATTTTCCGAATCCACTTCACCCAAAAATTACACAGGTTGCATACTCCGTCGAAATATACAACTAACCTAATTTTGTTATTTTTAGGACTAATCATTCGAAAGATTCAGTTTTGCAGGCATGAACATTTAAACTATCCAAATTCCATCCTCTGAACACGGGATGAAATTTTTCTACTCAAGTAAAATGCTCAATTAGTGGTGGTGTCCACCAGGACCATGAACATGACCGTGATCCAATTCTTCTTCGGTTGCTTCGCGAACTGCTAATACTTTACCTTCAAAGCTCAATGCTTCACCCGCTAACGGATGATTAAAATCCATCATAACAGTGCTATCGGTAATTTCAACCACTTTGCCATCCATAGGATTGCCGTCTTGATCTTGCATTGGTAAAATTGCACCAATTTGAAGAATATCAGCAGGTACGTCCTCACCTTCAAAAATATTTTTTGGCAATTCAACCATGTACTGGTCGCTTGCTTCACCATAACCTTCTTCTGCTGTAAGAGTAAAAGAAAATGTATCTCCCACGGCCAAACCATCCAACTTTTCATCGAAAGCAGGTAATGTTTGACCAATACCGTGAATAAACATCAACGGTTGCTCCTCAGAAGCGTGGTCTGCAAGTTCTCCGTTGTTTAAAGTCAACGAATACGATAGACTCACTACTCGTTGTGGGGCAATTTTATTGATTTCCATGCTTCAAAGTACTATATAAATATTGGAATTTCTATCGTTTGTTCACGATAACCCGTCTAAATGTGAATAAATACCGATAAAATATGGGTATATTCTTTCTATTTCACCCAAGATTTTTGTAGTTTCGGGGGATATGAATTCTGCCGAAGCACAACTTCGTATTCAACAATTAACCAACGAATTACGCAATCACAATTACCGCTATTATGTTCTTTCCGAGCCCTCCATTTCCGATTTTGAGTTCGACCAACTCCTCAAAGAACTGGAGCACTTAGAGCAACAATTCCCCGAATTAGCATCCCCAGAAAGCCCTACCCAAAAAGTAGGAGGTACCGTTATTGATGGTTTTCAAACCATTAAACACCGCAGGCCCATGCTTTCATTAGGCAATACGTACAATGAATCTGAATTGCGCGATTTCGATGAACGTACCCGAAAATCTACCGGTTTGGAACAAATTGAATATGTGTGTGAACTTAAAATTGATGGACTGGCTATTTCCGTTTTTTACGAAAACGGACAATTGGTTCAGGCCGTTACTCGTGGCGATGGAATCCAAGGCGATGTGGTTACCGAAAACGTAAAAACCATTCGTAATTTACCCAAAATCATACGCGGGAATTTTCCTCAATCCTTTGAAATACGTGGTGAAATTTTTATGCATCGCAAAGGATTTGAACGCCTCAATCAAATTCGTTTAGAAGCAGGTGAAACCCCATACGCAAATCCCCGAAATGTAGCATCTGGCTCGCTTAAAATTAAAGACAGCGCAGAAGTAGCTAAACGTCCGCTCGATATTTTTTTATATCAACTTTACGAAGACGAAAATCGATACTCCACCCATTGGGAAACCTTAGAATCAGCAAAATCATGGAACTTACCCGTTCCTCAAACAGCCAAAAAATGTCTAGGTATTGACGAAGTACTTTCCTTCCTGCATGAGTGGGATGAGAAACGACATGAATTGAGTTTTGATACCGACGGGGTTGTTATTAAAGTAAACGACAAACGACTTCAGGAAGAACTTGGTTTTACAGCGAAAACTCCCCGTTGGGCCATTGCATATAAATTTCAAACTGAAACCGCTTCCACTCCCTTGTTGGGCATTACGTACCAGGTGGGTCGAACCGGCGCCATCACTCCTGTAGCAGAACTTCAACCGGTTGCTTTGCTTGGCACTACGGTAAAACGCGCTAGTTTACACAATGCCAACGAAATGCAGCGTTTGGATATCCGTTTAGGCGACACGGTATTTGTGGAAAAAGGAGGTGAAATCATTCCTAAAATTGTGGGTGTAGATTTTGCGTTGAGACCTGCGAATTCTGTCCCCTTAAACTACATAACTCATTGTCCGGAATGCAACTCGGAACTGATTCGACAAGAAGGCGAAGCCCAACACTACTGCCCTAACGATGAATTTTGTCCACCGCAAGTGGTTGGAAAATTGGAACATTTCATTGGCAGAAAAGCCATGGACATTCAATCGGTTGGAAGTGAGTTATGCGAAACGCTGTATCGCCATGATTTGGTGAAAGATATTGCGGATTTTTATGAATTGAAATTAGAGGATTTACTGCAGTTGGATCGCATGGGCGACAAATTAGCCAGTAATATTATTCGAGGCATTGAAGAGAGCAAGTCTCAACCGTTTGAACGTGTTTTGTTTGCCATGGGAATACGTTATGTGGGTGAAACGGTCGCTAAAAAATTAGCCACAGCATTAATAAGCATTGATAAATTAATGTCTGCAACTTTGGAGGAATTGATTGCCATTGACGAAATTGGAGAACGTATTGCAGAAACGGTTGTTGCCTATTTCAAGGAGCCGAAACATCGGGAATTGGTAGAACGATTAAGAAATGCAGGTTTACAATTCGAAGCTGTTTTACAAGAAAAACTGGGTGATTCACTTCAAGGAAAATCGTTTGTTATTTCCGGTGTTTTTGAAAAATATTCACGCGATGAACTCAAAGAATTGGTGGAACAACACGGCGGTAAAATGGCCTCTGGCGTAACTTCTAAAACCCATTTTTTGATAGCTGGATCCGGCATTGGTCCCTCAAAATTGGAAAAAGCTGAAAAATTAGGCGTACCTTTAATTTCTGAAGACGATTTAATTCAAATGATCCATGGAAACTCCCAGTCTTAATATACCCAAATGGAAATTGAGTTTACTTAAAACCAAGTATGCAGCTCAACGATTGCCTGCTTCAAAAAACAGCAAATCCAACTCCAACGACCGTCAAGATCTACAAAAACTTCCTGGATTTCAACAACTTAAAAACATCACACTGTATATGAGTGCTTATCAATTTCAGCGACATAGACAGGTTATTTTGGAGTTTATTGATTATCTACACAAGAACAACAAAATAGTTCATTCCATCATTGTGTACCAAACACGCGATTCAAAAGCCGTTGTGAATGATTCAGGCAGCGATACCACTCACCTTATTTTGAAAGACTTCAACTATTATGGCGTCCCCAAAACAGAAACAGCAAAAAAAGCGGTAAATCGCAACGTGGATTTATTCATCAATTTAGATCCCAATGGAGGTTTAACGATGCTGGGATGTGCGGCAGAAGCGAATGCTATCCATTCGATTAGTCCCTATCAACCACAATATCAATCATTTTTTAATATCCTGATGAAAGAGTCAAAAGATGACGATTTGTATCAGTACATTTGCAGTATTAAATCATTTTTCAATCACCTATCATGAAGGAATTTATAGGCACCGGAGTTGCACTCATCACTCCATTCAAATCCGATTACAGTATCGACTTTACGGCATTAGCTAATATCGTAGAACATCAAATCAGCAATGGTACCGACTATTTAGTGGTTTTAGGTACCACTGGCGAGAGCGCAACACTCAGTAAGGAAGAAAAGCGTGCTGTAATGGATTGCATTATTGAAGCCAATAACGGTAGAGTTCCTTTGGTTTTAGGTATCGGGGGAAACAACACATTAGCAGTTGCTGAAGAATTTCAGAATACCAACCTCGAAGGGTTTTCGGCCATACTTTCCGTGAGTCCGTATTACAACAAACCCAATCAAGAAGGGATATTCCGCCACTATGAATATCTGGCAGAACGCAGTCCCCTTCCTATCATCATTTACAACGTACCCGGAAGAACGGGCAGCAATATGACTGCTGAAACACAACTGCGTTTGGCACAACTTCCTAAAATCATTGCCACCAAAGAGGCCAGTGGAAACATGGAACAAGTGATGCAAATCATTGCTCAAAAGCCCCAGGATTTCTTGGTGATTAGCGGTGATGATGCATTAACTTTTCCCCTAATGGCTGCTGGAGCATCCGGTGTTATTTCGGTTATTAATCACGCATTTCCTCTGGAATTTTCGGGGATGGTTAGAGCGTGCTTAAATGGCAATTGGGATACCGCACGCACACTTCATTACCAAACGATGCCAGCCGCAATTCAAATTTTTGCGGATGGTAGTCCCGGCGGAATCAAAACGATGTTAAACGAAATGGGTTTGTGCGAAACCGTGGTTCGTCCTCCGTTATACCAAGTCAACCCTTCCGTTGAAGCCAGTCTTCGAGCAATGGTAAAAAAATAAATCCATCGAAATACATACGCCATCCAGGAATTTCCAGCAGCTCATCATCTTTCCATGAATCCAAACCTCAATCCTCATAACGAACATTTAAGTAAGCAGGACAAAGACTTTGAAAAAGTTCTTCGTCCTGCGGAATTTGATGATTTCACGGGACAAGAAAAAATCCTCGAGAATCTTCGTGTATTTGTTGAAGCGGCTAAAATGCGAGATGAAGCTTTGGATCACGTTTTATTGCATGGTCCTCCGGGTTTGGGTAAAACCACTTTGAGTCACATTGTTGCCAATGCTTTGGGAAGTTCTTTAAAAATAACTTCCGGCCCTGTTTTAGAAAAGCCCGGTGATTTGGCAGGTTTGTTAACCAATCTTCAAAAAGGCGACGTTTTATTTATTGATGAAATTCATCGATTGAGTCCGGTAATTGAAGAGTATTTATATTCTGCTATGGAGGACTATCGAATTGATATCATGATTGATACCGGTCCGAATGCTCGTAGTGTTCAAATTGCGTTGCAGCCCTTCACATTGGTTGGCGCAACCACTCGAAGCGGTTTGCTCACCGCTCCCCTTCGTGCGCGATTCGGCATCAATTGTCGTTTGGAATATTACACCGCAGAATTATTGACCAAAATTGTGAGTCGAAGTTCGGAAATTTTACGAACTCCCATCCACGATGAAGCTTCGTATGAAATTGCCCGTCGAAGTAGAGGAACTCCGCGTATTGCCAATGCTTTATTGCGCAGAACACGCGATTTTGCACAAATAAAGGGCGACGGAACTATTACGCTGGATATTGCCCAATTCGCATTGCAAGCGCTTAACGTTGACGCAAATGGATTGGATGAAATGGATAATCGCATTTTAAGCACCATTATAGATAAGTTCAAAGGCGGACCTGTGGGTCTAAATACCATTGCAACTGCCGTTGGTGAAGATTCCGGCACCATTGAAGAAGTTTACGAACCCTTTTTGATCCAAGAGGGATATATCCAAAGAACTGCCCGAGGCAGAGAAGCTACGCACAAAGCATATACGCACCTTGGAAAAATCCCCAGTCAAGGTAGAAATACGTTATTTTAGTTTTTCGGAGGATGATTTTTCAAGGGATGTTTTTGCGATAGAAGTTTTTATTCTGGAAAGAGTCGATTCATAAATCAAAAAATAAATTCGTTTCGCTTTAATGGTAATTTTCAAGAACTTACTTATCCATAAATTTCACTACTCAGGCAATTTTTCAGAATAGATTCATAAATTATTTTCCGTTGAAGCGCAATTTCTAATAGAGTTAAACCCATGAATATCGAGCAACAAATCAAAAGCAAAGCCTTGGAATTGGGATTCTTGGATTGTGGATTTGCAACCGCTCGAAGATTAACAGAGTTTGAATCTCAAGTTAAAGATTGGTTAAATCGGGGTTATCACGGCGAAATGCATTATATGGAAAATCATTTCGACAAACGTTTGGATCCCACACAATTGGTCAATAATGCCAAAACGATAATCGTTCTAGCCTATAATTATTTTCCTTCGATAATACAAAATAACGAAGCGCCACAAATTGCCAAATACGCATTGGGCGAAGACTACCACAAAGTAGTTAAAGATCAATGCTTTTTACTCTTACAATACATTCAACAATTACTCCCTAACACCCAAGGTCGATGTTTCGTTGATTCTGCACCCGTGCTCGAACGACAATGGGCACAAATAGCAGGTTTGGGCTGGTTAGGTAAAAATAGCTTGTTGCTCAAAAAAAGTGTGGGTAGCTATTTTTTCCTTTCTGAAATAATTATCGATCAAGAAATTACTTCTTCTCAACCGTTTGAAACCGATCATTGCGGTGAATGTACACGTTGTATTGATGCCTGTCCAACTCAAGCCATAGTGGCCGACGGTGTAGTCGATGCCACTAAGTGTTTATCGTATGTAAGTATTGAAAAAAGAAGCGAATTAACATCCCCCGAAAAAAAATGGCTGGAAACCTATTTATTCGGTTGCGATGTATGCCAAGACGTTTGTCCCTGGAATCGATTTGCAACACCTACCCACGAAAAACGATTCAGTCCTAATACCACGGTGGATTCTGAAAATTGGTTGGATTGGGACAGAAATCGTTGGGAAAATCTGTCGGAAGATGAATTCAACCAACTTTTTGGTAAAACTCCAGTAACTCGAATGGGATATGAAAAGTTGAAATCCGTTTTAGGTACTAAGTGAATTGACATAAACTCCTTGTAAAATCAAACCAGTTCACCGGTTAAATTAACCCAAACCACAAGTTAAATCAACTTACCGGTTAAATCAACTTAGTTCGCTGAATGAGTCGACCTACACCACGGGGAATTTCAAGGTAAATGTGGTGCCGCGATCCAACTCAGAAACAAATTCAATGCTGCCATTAAATTGTTCGATAATTTTTTTGGTGATGGCCAAACCCAATCCCATTCCGGAGTTTTTAGTACTGAAATTGGGTGAAAATATCTTACCGTATAGATTTTCTGGAATTCCTTTTCCATTATCGACTACTTGGATAACTACTGTTTTAAATCCTTCGTGCCACATTTTAACCACGATCTCCCCTTTTCTATCTTCAGGAATGGCTTGAATGGCATTTTTCAATAAGTTATTAAAGATACGCACTAATTGATGTGGATCCGCTTGAATAAAAATTGGATTTTCGGGCAAATGCGCCTCAATAGTTTGTCCCATCTCCTTTTCGTTCAACGATATGGAATCGGTCAACACCTCGGTTAAATTGGTACGTTGCATGATGGGATCCGGCATTTTAGCAAAAGAGCTAAACTCTTCTGCCATATTGCTCAAACTATCAATTTGTCGAATCAATAAGTCAATGGTTTTAGCTAATTTCTCTTTTAAATTATCATCTCCACGGGCCATTGAAAACTGCAAATGTTGCAAGGATAATCTCATGGGCGTCAATGGATTTTTAATTTCATGAGCTACTTGTTTAGCCATTTCTCTCCAAGCACCTTGACGTTCGCTTTCTGATAACCTATTCAGACTCTCATCTAGCTGCGTTAACATTTTATTGTATTCTTTGACCAGTAAACCAATTTCATCATTTCGATTCCATACTATGGGTTTATTACTTTCTCCCAATTTTGTTCTTGACAATTGATTCTTAATTACAATCAGAGGCTGAGTAATCCTACTAGAAACCAACTGTGTAACAATCAATGCAATAGCAAAAATCAAAATAAATATATTTACTACGGTTACCAAGAAATCCGAAATTTCTCGATATAAATCGGCTCGGTTTGAATAATAGGGCAAATTCACATATCCTCTAACATCCAAGTCATTATCAGTCAACGTACTATAGGCAGAAATGTAGGTTAAATCCGAAATATTTTCGTCGAAAACATTAAAAGAAATAGATTTTTGATTGAATTTCTGAAAAACGACGGGATTCATGAGATTTCCGATGAATTTTTCTTGATACAAACGAGGATTGGTGGATACGATTAATTGTCCAAAACGATCAAAAATATTGATATCCGTTCCATATGATTCCGCTAAATCATAGACCAAACCCACTTCGTATTTATTTTCAAGTGCATCTAAATCTACCTGACCGCTGATTTTATTTGCGATTTCATTCACCTTCCGCAATAGTTCTTGTTTCTGACGAATTACGTTACTCTTAATAAAGAAATTCACCGTTGTGAATAGAACAACGGCAAAAATCAACAGAATAATAGAAGTTATAAAAACCTGCAAACGCTTAGAAATAAACCAGCTATTCTGATTGAGAAGGGGTTCATTACTGAGCATTTGTTTCACCATTTTTTGGGGATCGAAAATCACTTTGAAGCGTTTCTCCATCCAAATCAACCAGTAAAACACATACGATAAAAGCATGGCCACCAATGCCAACAAAGTAAACTGAAGAGATGCAACCAATAATGATCGATTCTCTCGAGTTACCACAATCATACTATTGTCGGAATCTTTAACAAACAAATGATTGAACTTTCCATCGGCTCGATTGCCTGAAGTATCTTTCCATTTGAACTGCAACGGATAATCGTAATTCCCCTGATGTCGACTGAGTCGGTTCCGACTATAAACCGCATAAGAATAATTATACCGGTTAAGCAACTTTTGTCCCTGACCGCGATCAACTACGTCTGCCAATTTACCAAAATTTGCGGTGGTTTTGGGTGACAACAGGATAAAGTAATTGGAAAGCACGGCTGAATCCGTTGCAATTTGAAATTTACCTAAAAAACTTCCTCTCAAGCGCCGTTCATTGATCAAATTGAATCGCTGAGTTTTTTGAATACCCCAATCAGACTTGTACAAAGAATTCAACGTGCCATAATCTACCGCATTTTCACGGTTCAGGGGATTTCCTTTGGAATCGAAAGCAAACACACTTACATCGTATTTCGATGCCAGAGGAGCAAAATACAGTTCCTTCAATTTCGCTTCCAAGGTAATTTTCGAACCAGGTTGACTAGTATAATAATAAAGCGCCGTAACATCGCGCATTAACTCGGTTTCTACACTGTATAATTCAGACTGAATAAGTCGATCCGATTTAATTTTTAAGTTATTTGCAAAAATGATGCGCTGTTGCAATTCGCGTTCGTTGAGTTGAGCGTTAATCATAACGCCTAGAAGCAAACACGGAACGAGCATTTCGAAAAACCAGTTATTTTGAACACTCCATTCCGTAAAAATATCCCCTAAAAGCCAAATCCCCCATAATACCAACCAGAACGTGAGAATGATTTGATTCGGCGAAAGCCAGGCCACTAATGTGGCAGCGGTAAGGGAAGGTAGTGCATACACCAAATAAATTTCCCATTGTTTTTGAAACTGATGTAAATGGTAGAATTTTCTAAACTGCTTTACAAAATGCAATCCAATGGAAAACGTTAAAACGATTAGAATAAAGGAAACCACCGAAGCTCGTGACAACAGTAAAAGCTCAGTAAAATCAAAGGGAATTTCCGTTCTGCTTACAATAAAATATGCCAAATACAATGCGAAAAAGACGCACATTTGACCCAAGAATAAACTGAAAATATTTCGAACTAATTGGCGAAACCGTGTTTTTGCTTGCTGGTTAAATAGAACTCGATTGGACCAAATTCTCACCAACCAAAATCCCAAAAGCAACCAAATTAACGTGGTACCCAGACTTTGAAATAATCCATTGATATAAAATAATTTGCTACTAAAAAGTGGGAATGATTTCAAATTTAATCCCCAGAAACCTAAGCACAACAAAGTATTGAAAAGGGTCCAGAGTGATGCATTTAAAATGGGCCAAAGCCAAGTTTGTTTTTGCATTCCCATAAAGAACAATCCCAAGCTTGTAACAATCAAGGAAATGAACATATACAGATCAGGTTTGCGCCAGTTGGGCAGGAAAAACACATTCAAATAAAAATTACCTTCCCCTTTTTGAATCCAACTTCCTTTGAATTCTATGGGCTGGGAACCTTCCATGGCAATACCGCCTAAAAACATGCTGGTATTTAAGCTAATATCCAATGAATCGGCCGATATCTTAGGAAATTCAAGGTCGAAAATATTCTGTACGAACACCCATTGATGGGAATCAATTTGACGATTCCATGCCGCTAAATACACCCCATTTTGGTCAATTACGCTAAAATGGTTGCCGTTTGCTGGTTCAATGGAATATTCTTGATTGTTCCAAAACAGAGCTTGTCCTCGTTTAAACTTATAAACAGATATATCTCGGTTTTTACATATTCCTGCAAGTGAATCATCCGCAATTTTATTCAACTGGGGTTGAATTTGCTCGATCAGAAATGCGTTTGTAGATTCTACTTTTTGCTCAGCTGTTTCAATGATACGATGCGTTTCTTCCGATAAATTGACATTCTGACGCATGATGCCGTAAATACCAAAAGTAAAAAAAGAAACGGCCCCAATTGCCGTAAGCCAAATACCGGGTTTGAATTTCATGCCTTAGAGGGCTTAAAGGTAGGAATTTTTTGCTTCTTTTTGCATTAAATACCCTTGTACATAGTCAGATACCGCCGATGAAAAGTCCCAAAACGGCCTCGTATATCCTGCTTCACGTACTTTCTCCATTTGAGCTTGGGTATAGTATTGATAGTTGTCTCGTATGTCTTCAGGCATATCGATGTATTCAATTTGGGGAGGAATTCCCAATGCGTGGAATACAGCTTCTGCCAATTCTTTAAACGTATGTGATACCCCGCTTCCTAGATTGTATAAACCCGAATGACGACGATTTTCCATAAAATATATCAACACCGAGGTTACATCCTTAATGTAAACAAAATCTCTGCGTTGTGACCCATCAGCATAATCGGCGCGATAACTTTTAAAAAGTTTCATGCCTCCAGTTTTCTGTATTTGATGATACGCATGAAATACCACAGAAGCCATTCGATCTTTGTGGTATTCGTTGGGACCAAAAACATTAAAAAATTTAAATCCCGCCCAAAAAGGAGGTAGTTTTCCGGACTCAACTTGATCATTCACCCACAAATCAAACAGGTGTTTACTTTGTCCATACGGATTCAAGGGCATCAACTCACTTCCCGAAGCTTGATCCGAAAAACCCGCACCGCCATTTCCGTAGGTGGCAGCGGAAGAAGCGTAAATGAATGGCACGCTTTCCTGGCAGCAGAACTGCCATAACTTTTGCGAATATTCCACATTTAGATGATTCAGCACATCCCAATCAAATTCGTTGGTTCGTGTTCTCGCGCCAATATGAAATATGCATTGAACAAATCGAGCATTATCAGATAACCACTCAAATAACGATTCCCGCTCTACCCGTTGAAGTATGTTTTTATGCTCTAGGTTATTCAGTTTGTGTGTGTGAGAAAAATCATCAACCGCCACTAACGACCCATATCCTGCCCGCTCTAGTTCTCCAAGCAGTGCCGAACCGATGAAACCCAATGCGCCGGTGACCACAATCATTGGACAAAAATACAATAATGACTCTAACTTTGTAGCATGTCGGAGGAACTGTTTAAAGATCGGCTGTATTTAGATGAGGTGAAAACTCAAATCGAAAAGGATTTAGGAATTTCTGGATTTGAATTCCAACAGGCCTCTTATTTGAATTTAGAGGAGTTGTTGCCTGAATTGATTGAGGCCGTTACTCGAATTCGCACTCAAACTCCTGAAAAATGGATGAAAATCATTTATCGTGTGGATTTAACAGAGAAGCAATACCGTTTTGTACAATCAATGGGCGGTGATACCCACGAAAATATGGCTAAAGCCATTGTATTGAGATGCTTTCAAAAAGTGCATACCCGAAAAAATTACATTTGAACGTTGTTAATCTCTACTCTTTTGTTGAAATTTGCATTTCTATGGAATTAAAGGATATCGTTTCTGTAACGGGAATGCCCGGACTACACAAGATTGTAGGACAAAATAAAACTGGATTGATTTTAGAATCGTTGACTGATGGAAAGAAATTTTCTACCAACCCTCGTCAACGTGTGAGTATATTGTCGGATATTTCTATGTTTGAAGAAGACGGAGAAGTTCGTTTGGCTCAAGTATTGAAAAACATCAAAGCATTGGAGGAAGCCGGAACTACCATCCCTAATGGAAAAGCTGAAACCGATGAAGCCCGCGATTTCATGGCTAAAATTCTTCCCAACTACGACCGCGAACGTGTATACCCTTCTGACATGAAAAAATTGTTTGCTTGGTACCATGTTTTGAGCGACAAATTGGATTTTGCCACTCTTGACCAAGAAGAAACCGAAGAATCTTCAGAGGAAGAAAAAGCAGCTGCTCCTGCTAAAGCAACTAAAACTGCCGACAAACCCAAAGCAGCCGCAAAGGTTAAAACACCAACCAAAACAGCTTCTGGAGTTAAATCCAAAACCAGCACTCCCCGTAAAATGGGTAGCTAAACCAATGAGACACTACTTAAAACCCGATTTTAAAATAGAAACGGCCGAAGATATTTCGGCCGTTTTCCGTGAATTGCTTTCCCGCGAAATCAATTCCCCCGAAGACTACAATCAATTCCTCAACGATGTGAGTGAAGTTGACAGCCACGTTTCCGAGGATATGGCTTGGCGCTACATTCGTATGACTTGCGATACTAAAAACGAGGAAAACGAAAAGCGGTACCTCACTTTTGTACAGGAAATTCAACCTGCTCTTGCTCCGCTTGAGGATCAATTGAACCGTAAAATTGCAGAAAATACATTCGCCGATGCAAAAACTAACGATACCGCCTTTTTTATTTACCATCGTTCCCTAAAATCGGCCATCGAACTCTTCCGCGAAGAAAATATTCCTTTACAAGCCGAGCTTTCTACCTTGGCGCAGGAATACTCTTCTATTCAAGGTGCTATGAGTATTGAATGGGAAGGTCAGGAAATTACCTTGCAAAAAGCATCCAATTTCCTGATGGAACCCAATCGTGAACTTCGCGAAGAAATTTGGCATAAAATCCAAGAGCGCAGAGCACAAGACATTGATTCACTTGAATCAATATTCGACAAAATGGTTCAAAAGCGCCACCAATTGGCCTTGAATGCGGGTTTCGAAAACTACCGCGATTATATGTTCAAAGCTATGGGCCGTTTTGACTATACTTCCGACGATTGCAAGGCATTTCATTCTGCCATTGAACACCACGTGGTTCCTTTGTTGAAACAAGTTCAAGAACGCAGAAAATCCTTGATGCAGCTGGATTCTTTGAAACCTTGGGACACCAGCGTTGACCCGCTCAATAGACCTGCGTTGAAGCCATTTACCAACGGGCAAGAGCTCTTAGATCGCGGTATTCATGCGTTAAATCAATTGGATCCTTTTTTCGGGGGATGTTTAACTACCATGAAAAACAAGCAGTTACTCGACCTTGAAAGTCGCGTTGGAAAAGCACCCGGTGGTTACAACTATCCGTTGGCTGAAACCAACATGCCGTTTATTTTCATGAATGCAACGGGCAATTTGAGGGATGTTGAAACTTTAGTTCACGAAGCAGGACATGCCATTCACAGTTTTCAAATGGCTCCACTTCCCCTAAACGCATATAAAAATACGCCTTCCGAAGTAGCTGAATTGGCATCCATGAGTATGGAATTGTTGAGTATGGAGGGTTGGAATTATTACTTCTCCGACCATTCAGAATTGGAACGTGCGAAAGCAGAGCAAATCGAAGGAATCATTGGTACATTGCCTTGGATTGCCACCGTAGATGCTTTCCAGCATTGGGTTTATGAACATCCCAACCATTCGCGCGAAGAACGCAAAGAAGCGTGGAAATCCATTCAAAAACGTTTTTCTAGTAATTCGGTTGATTACACAGGATACGAAACGGCATTGGACTACGCTTGGCATAAACAATTGCATATTTTTGAAGTGCCCTTTTACTATGTGGAGTACGGTTTTGCTCAATTAGGCGCTATCGGCATTTGGAAAAATTACCATGAAAATCGTCAAACCGCTATTGAACATTACAAGCATTTTATGACCTTGGGTTACACCCAGTCCATTCCTGAAATCTACCAAGCCGCTGGTGTGAAATTTGAATTTTCCGCCGATTATATTCGCGATTTGATGATATTCGTGAACGATCAATGGCTAAAAACCGTTTAATACCCAAAATTGACTATAAGAACCCGTGGATTTTTTTCATTTCCACGGGTTTATTGTTCCTGCTCTTCTTACTCAAAGGCAGGATTTTCACCCTCTTGGGAAATTGTTGGAATCGTTTGCACCCCGATTGTTGGAGTCGCTGGGACAGTGGACTGTACCTTGAAATTGCAGAAAAAGGTCATACTTTATTTTTATGTCCAGATTACCCGGGTGCCTGGTGTGGAACTTCGGGATGGGCGCCCTTGTATCCATTCATTATTCGATTATTTCATGGGTTGTTTCCGGGTTTGTCGTTTGCGGAATGGGGAATGTACTTATCCAACGGATTTTGGTGGGCGAGTTTGTATTGGTTGTATCGTTTAATTCGAAAATCTAATTGGTCGAACTCCTTGATTTTATCTGCCTTTGGTTTGTATTTGTTTATGCCGGGAAATGTATACTTTCATGCTATTTTTCCGATTTCATTGTTGGGATTTTGCTTTTTGGGGATGTTAGTTTATTTGCAGGAATCACAATTCTGGAAAGCCGGAATATTTGGATTTTTCGCAACTCTATCTTACAGTATTGGATTTTTTCTAATTCCCGCATTAGCATTTTGGATGGTAGAAAACCAAATTCGGCGCGGTGGATGGAAATTTGAACGAAAACTTCTCCTACCCCAACTTCCAGTACTGGTTTTGTCGGCCTTGGGTATAACCACATGGTTTGTTTATGATTATTGGGCCACTGGACATTGGAATGCATTATTTTTAATACAGAGCAAATACGGACATCGTATCGATTTGCCATTTCGGATGTTGGCACGTCACTTTGAAATCCTGTTAAACAGCAAAACTCCGTGGGAGTTTGCAGTAGAACTACAGAATTATTTTGTTTGGATTTTGGTCGTTTATTTGGTAATCCAGTTGTATAAAATGCGGGCAACACAAACATATTGGTCGCTCTATTCAGCTCTTTTATTAATGTTTTGGTGGATCCCCTATTCTGGAACGGAAGTCAGTGCCTTATATCGTCAGATGGCTGTTTTGTTTCCCTTGATATTAATGATTTTCCCCAGCATTCGTGCCCAATCTCGTTGGATCATTTTAAGTATTTTAACGTTATTCACTTTCCCTTTGGGATACTTATTCATTATCAGTGTTCTGGTGTAGCGGCAAGGAGATAACAGAAAGAATATTAGTTAGGAAGAGTATAGAAATAAGTGCTGGATTATTGAGCATTTTGGGAAATGTACACTGTTAATTTACTCAATAGTTATTTTCAATCTTTTGTCTAAGCCACCTTCAACAATCTTGTGCAAAGTATCTAGCTCAATGTCTTGCATGCCGTTTTCGAGCTTCGTAATATAAGTCCTAGATGTGCCAGATTTCAAAGCAACTTCTTGTTGGGTTAGTTTGGACTCTATTCGCCATTTACGAAACAATTCACCAATTGAATGACTGCGTTTTTCGTCTGGCGTACTCAAATTATAAAGCACGTCTGCGCCAACTTCAAATGCGGAATCCACAACATTTCCATCATCATCTGTAATGTGCATAATCACATTATCCCATGATAAGGTGTTGTTTTCTAATTTTACCTTTACAAATTCTGAAGGATCATGTAATATGTATTCAGCCTCGGATGGTTCAACTTGCCATACTTCTTGTAATATTTTATTAAAATCCAAGATTCTATTTTCGGAATTACTAAACAACACCGACAAGCAAAGTTTTTCGCTATCCACTTCGTTGATCTTCAAGATCTTCGGAAGTCCTCTAAATGACCGTTTGCTCATAACTATTGAATTATTAATTACTTGTTTCTCCTTGTTTATGGATGTCGGATTCAAAATCTTTTGGCAATAATCTTGGATTTAGCTCGTAGAAGTTTCTCTCAATTCGTTCTCGTCTATTTCCCTCATTCAACCAATCTTGAACGATTCTAAGTTTCTTTGATGGCAGTTTACCAGCAAAGATTTCACCTGTTTGGATATTTATCAAAGCCTCATATTCAGCATATTTGGCATGAATATGAGCTGGTAAATGATCCCTACTGTAAACCTCAATTTTTACTCCGTTCTTATTTTCTAATAATGGCGCCAACTTTTTTTTATCCAACACGAATGTACCTAATTAGGTTCATATATCCAACAAAAATCGTCAGAAGAACGAGTATTATCGAGTTCTTGTAGATATTAAAGTGAGCATTTGCTAATGTCAATTAGATCTAGTCGATACTAATATTTCCATTTTTAAAAAGAATTCTTTTCAGGGGAGCTTACAACATAATTATCTCAACCGTATAACCAGAAACTGGCATTTTCACTTCCAATCCTTTCAGACTTGCTTTAAATAAACGAGCAATGGGTGGTTTACCATTTATCAACACCACCCTCAAAAAATAGGAAGTTTCAGAAGTCAATTCAGCATTTCGTGTGCAATTCCACTGAAATAAAACCAAAAGAACCAACGTTGCAGAGCGCAATTTAAAAATTGGACCACATCCAAAACGAATTAATTTCATCATCAAAGTTTAAATATAATACATTGTTTTGAATGTATACTTCCCCCATGTGAGAGAATATTTTAAACTGATTAATGGGAAATTCTATACAGAAATTCGTGAAATGGAATTTGGAACAGACTCAAATCAATCATTTTATTCCAAATTCTATGAGTTTAATTGCATTCTTATCTAGATAACTAGCTTTTCGATTCAGTACATAAATATTATTTGACAATCCAACTATTGGGAAAAAATCAATTTTTTGAGGATCAAATCCTTCAGAAGTCAAAACAAGAATTACTCCATTTCTCGAGTATAGTGAGAAAAAATACTGCTGTGATGATTCTAAATATTCCATACTTAAAATTCTGATTCCTAAATCACTATTTTGAGTTAACCTTTCAAGCCAAGCCAACTTCACAGCCTTTTTTTTCTTTAAATCATAAACAAAATTACTGTTCTCTAAATAGATAAAATTATTGGTCAAATGATAAAATTTGGCACCAGAATTTGGTCTCAATTTAGATTCATTAACAAAGAAATCTCTATCCATAAACAAAAATTCACGCTTTGAATTGTCGGATACTTTTGTATTCAAAAACTCCCAATTTCTATCTTCGTTGGAAGTTGTTTTAATTTTGGGTAAAATTTGCAATTTTACACCAATCTGTACTTTTTTGGGTAAATTGGATTTAATATTTTTCCAATCACTTTCATTAATGTCTATGCGAATTAATTCAAAATTATTGACTAACGTTTGGTAAAATGTAAATGGTATAGCATAGCCTATTGAAATGCCATCATTTAATTTTTCTTTATCAATAGGCTTATAATACCTATCGCCTTTTTCGTTTTCTTCTATAAAGATTTCTAAATTTTCAGTGGTGAATGTATCTCCTTTTTGTTGAATTAAATATGATAATGAAACGAGGTATTTTAAGCCATTTTTATAGGGCACTATGCTTTCTATTATTATTCTTCTATCACCAGCTAAATTTGCTAGTTTTAACTTTTGGGGATCTGTTACTACTCCCTTTCTGTTGTCATATTTTCGAATTAATGAATCGTATTCAAAATCTTCAAGTATTGATTTTTGGAGAATTGCTTGACTATCTCCAGAAGGAATAAAAAACAAGCGATTTCTGATATCTGTGAAATACGTACCTTTTTCAATTGTGCATCTCAGTCGTAACTGAAATGAACCTGCAGGTAGCGAACTTAAAGTCGAACATTTCAACTCGAAATCTGAGTTATTTTTTAATGCCGTTTGAAAATTATTTATATTTATTTCTTGAATTTTTACAAATTTTAGTTGTGAATTAAATTCAAATAAATAATTTGAAGTCTTTTCTAACCCAAGATAATTAATTAGGACGAATAAATCATCCGAAAAATATATTGAATTACTGTTAAATTCTTTTCTGATTAGTGGCAAGACTGACTGATCACTTGTAGGAAAAACGAAGGATGTTTGTGAAAACAAAGAATCCTCAAAAATCAATTTACACCAATCGCAAGTTGAATAATATGAACTTATAAATTCATGCTGATTATTATCATTCTCAACATTTAATTGCTTTACAATATTCTCAAATAGATCCAATTCTTTTTTATTCTCTGGAAGCCAAAATTTAGAATTGGCTTCCGAGAATAAAAACAATAACAAAATTGAAGAAAATAATTTCATTGAACAATTGTATATTTAACATTAGAACCAACAAGTGTTCTGTCAATTTTCTGAACATTTCCTTGCCAAATTAATTGACCTATTTCATTATATTCCTTTACATTTCGACCATTTATTAGAATTGGATCAGGCACAAAATTAAGGCAATAAATAGTGTCAGTTAAATTGTCATCAACTTGGTAAACATTACAAGTTTCATTTGAATAAGTAGGGTTACACTGTGCCCATTGGCCAGCAGCACCATCAACACGTCTACCTTTAGCAATTATTGTTGTTGCTAATAATGGATAGGAAAGGAAAAATAAACTGATTGTAATAAAAGTAGCTTTCATATCCACAAAAAAAATACAACCTGGGTCCAATTAGTTGATTAAAACTAATCAACTAACTATTTTCTGTTAAATGTTCTTGTAAAGGTGATTAAAATTTACTAATTTATACTTCCCAAAATTTGAATCTATCTAATAATTCTGTGTAACTGCATAAGTTTTTATCCATTGCACGAGCCCTATGATTCCTAACTGTTACCGTTTTTAATCCCAAGAGATTTGCAACCTCTTCCGTGTTCATTCCCAACGAATATGCTTTGAAGACTTTATATTCAGAATTCGACAAATCTGGCTTTGGCACATCCGCACCATTTTGATTTTTAGCTTCTAATAGAACACTTGGGCAATAGTAAATATCATTCGCCATCAATTTCTTTAATCCTTCTACTAAACACTCCGTTTTTGAACCTTTTGACACATAGCAATTTACTTTCAATTCCTTTAAAACTTTTATAAGAGAGTAATTTACATGCGAACTATAAACCATGAACGGTATTTGATTTATGCAACAATATTCAGGAAGGAGTAAACTTTTCCCTCTAATAATTTGTAAATCACAAATTACTCTGTCTACCTGATTTTGGGTCAATAAAAATTGGGCTTGTTCAAGTGAATTCGCAACTAGAACCTCAGAACTAGAATGAATCTCCAGAATTTTTAAAGTTAAAAAATCAGGAATCAACGGATGGTCATCAAGAATTAGGATTTTCATTTTGAAATTGGAAAACTTATAATTTCGTGACAATAACCATCTACTTTTAACTTTTGGATATTTGCATTTAATAAACGCAGACGTTCTGCAATAATAAAAGACCCTCTGCCACTTAGTTTCCTTGCTAAAGGGAATGAAAATCCCATTGGCCGATATGTAAAATTAAGACATAGTGTATTCCCTTCAATGTAAATTTGCAAATTCACCCGATTGGTGTTTCCATGCATAAATATATTAGCAAGCATTTCTTGTGTAAGTCTAAACATATTATGTAATTGGCTATTGGATAATTCAAAATCAACATCATCATCAACATCAAGTTGAACGTTTTTTCCTCCAATACTAAGTCCATTTGCTAAATGCTCAAAACTAACTTTCAAATTAGAATCCATTAATTCTCTGGGATAAATATTTTCAATTAAATACCTGAGAGATAAATGTAAATCACCTATTTGGCGTTGGGCAATATTTATTTGATTTAATACATTAACGTCAACAGTCTTTTTGGATGCCTCAAAAAGTGAATTTCTCAATTGAATTATTGTATACCCAATTTGGTCATGCATATCATTTGCAATTCGCTTTCTTTCGAACTCAACCCCATTAAAATTCATTTGATACAACCGTTTAACCGCGCGAGAATATTTTCTAATAATCAGAAAACTAATCAGAATTGTAGCTATCAATAGAATAAAAGCAGGAATAATTATTACTCCCAACCTAACTAAAAAATAATCGTTTGAAATTTGCATGAATTACTATTAGCGTTGTACCGGATACAATATAATCACCGATGGAAAAGTAAACAAGATAATGAGAATCCGACCAATTTCCGTTTAATCTAGATAACGTATAGGGCTGTAATATAAAAAAATAATTTAACGCAATTAAACCAAATATAAGTCCTAGATATCGCCTCAATGAGGACCCGAGTAAATATAGTTTAGCTTTGGCTACTAAAATAAGCACTGTAGCAATATAAAGTAATTGTGTAAGTACTTCAGAATTCAACATCATTACCATGCATGTCAAAATTAAGACTATCAATAATTGGGTTCTAATTTGGAATTTGTCACTTAAAACCAATGGTAAAAAAATGGATGCTGTTGCAGAATAATACAAGGTACCCTGACTATCAATGTTTTCAAACAACCAAAAATCCGAAATTAAAATTATCAAGAAACACCCAATTGAAACTTCAGAATTCTTATAATTCAACTTTTGCTTTTTTCTAATTAGTAAATTTAACCCTCGAAACAACAGAAGGTTCAACAAAATTAAATTGGTCCAGAAGTTTAAAAAGGACAGCTGTTGCACTACATCAGAGGGGAATTAATTGGGCAAAAATTAGGGCATCTAACTCCATCTCCTAAAATTATACCCGTAGTAATATCATTTCCTTGATTATCTACACCAACTACAATTATACTCAGCTTATTATTAGAATCAAGTCCAAAATATGTTCTCAACATTGTCACACCAGGTTGGTTCATCAATTCTTGATATGCGTTTACATGTATTGCACTAGAAATCGTTAATCCTTGAAAATTCGGGTTATTTTGAAAACTGTGAGTTTCTGTTTCAGCTTGAGTCAAAGAAATTATATTGGTCATAAAAACTGTTCTTAAGATACAATTTTACGCTTTATAAGATAAAACTAATTGATTAATTTTCATCAAATATTTATAATTTTTAAATATTGTTCTTATTTCAAATTCAAAAGAATAAGCAATTTCAAATTTGAAAAATTTCATATCCCTTCAATAATTTACATCAATCCACAAAAAAACCGCCTCGTACCTAACGAGGCGGTTTTTTTATTAATACCTATATCGTTTCCTGAGAAACGAATACATGCAGGTTCAGTTACACATTCCAGGAAGATTCAATGTTAAAAATCTCCAGAAATTCCGAACTCCTGAATTAAATCGTTCTCGATCTAATTACAAGTTTCCGCGGATTTCTTGCTCGCGCTCAATGCTTTCAAATAACGCTTTGAAATTTCCTTTTCCGAATGACTTTGCACCCTTGCGCTGAATGATTTCGAAAAATAATGTTGGACGATCTTCTACCGGCTTGGTGAAAATCTGCAACAAATACCCTTCCTCATCGCGATCAATCAAAATATTCAATTTCTTCAACGCCTCTAAATCTTCGTCAATATGTCCCACACGATCCAATACATCATCATAATAGTTCTCTGGAACGTATAAAAACTCAACACCTCTTCTGCGTAGTTCGCCAACGGTTTCAATGATACTGTGAACCTCAACCGCTATGTGCTGAACTCCCGCACCCTTGTAAAATTCAATGTATTCCTCAATTTGAGATTTCTTTTTACCCTCAGCTGGTTCGTTGATTGGAAACTTAATATATCCGTTTCCGTTACTTACCACTTTACTCATTAATGCAGAATACTCGGTGCTGATGTCCTTATCATCGAAAGTAAGAAGCAATTTGAATCCCATTACATCTTCGTAGAACTTCACCCATTGATCCATCTCTCCCAATTCCACGTTCCCTACGCAATGATCCACGTATTTCAATCCAACAGGAACGGTTTCCAATGCGTTATTGGGTGCTTTATAACCGGGTAAGAATGGACCTGAATAGTTTCTACGTTCCACGAATTTGTGAACGGTTTCACCGTAGGTGTAAATTCCTGAAATAATTACGTAGCCGTGTTCGTCCTCAAAACGAGTAGGTTCCATGTAGGGCTTAGCACCGCGCTTAACGGTTTCTTCGAAACTTTTTGTGGCATCATCCACCCACAGACTCAAGAATTTAACCCCATCACCGTGTTTAACTTGGTGTTGAGCAATTTCTGAATCGGGCGACATGGCCGTAGTCAATACCAATCGGATTTTCCCTTGTTCCAAAACATAACTTGCACGATCGCGCAATCCAGTTTCAGGACCTGCATAAGCTACCAATTTATAGCCCCATGCCATTTGATAATAGTAAGCACTTTGTTTTGCGTTTCCTACATAAAACTCGATATGATCGGTTCCGTTTAGGGGAAGGAAATCAACATTGGTTTGCGTGGTTTCTAGAACTTCAGTTTCCATATTCAATTAATTACAAAAATACGGAATTTTATCAACCCCTGCTCAACTACCCAATAAATGCACCATTATTCGCGATGAATGAACATCCCCCGAAACATAAAAATGGAACGTACCCTAAAATCAAGGATCCACCACGAAATCAACCACCACTCCATTCATACCGTCCATCTGTAACAATCGATCTTTCTGCTGCAATAAGAAAACCTTCACCTTAGCCGCATTGTATTTTTCCGAATCAAACTTGATCAAAAACTGTTGAATATACTGATTTTTTATTTTGGAAACCGAAGGCGTAATGGGTCCCAACAACCGCTCCCCTACAACTGGACGCAACAAATTATTGAAAACCATCGCCGCAGTAATGGCCGACTGCTCCTCTTTGTGGCGGACATAAATCTCTATCAATCGTCCAAATGGTGGATATTCAAATGTTTTTCTGGATTCCAATTCCTGCTCTGCTAGTCCCTCGTAATCATCGGCTTGAAGAAACTCAAATACCGGGTGCTCCGTTTTATAGGTTTGAACCACAATTTGACCGTACACCTTTCCTCTACCCGCTCTGCCAGCCAATTGGTACAATTGCTGAAAGGCACGTTCATTACTTCGAAAATCTGGAATGTTCAATGAAATGTCGCCATCTGGAACTGCAATTAGCGAAACATCTTCGAAATCAATTCCCTTGGCCAACAATTGAGTTCCCACCAAAATATCAATGTTCCCGTGATGAAAATCATTGATAATTTTCTGGAAATCGCTTCTTTTTTTGATGCTCTGTTGATCAAAACGAGCAATTCGAGCCGTTGGAAACAAAATACCCAACTCTTCCACCATTTTCTCTGTACCAGAACCTTTCATGGTGAAATCATTTCCCCCACAACCGGGACAAACTTTCGGCAAGCTCTGTTGGAAACCGCAGTAACCGCAACGTTGGTTGTTGGAACTTTTATAATAGGTTAATGAAATATCGCATTGAATGCAATCCGTGGTATGTCCGCACAGCGAGCACTGAATATAGGGCGCATATCCCTTGCGATTGTGATAAACAATGATTTTATGTTTCTTGGATAGCGATTCGGTTAACGTTTCTATCATGGGATCCGAAAACAGTCCTTCCATCCGGTTCTGTTTTTTCAATTCCTTGATATTCAACCATTGCCACATTGCAAAATCGCGTTGTTCATAACGCTGCTTGAGTACCACTTTGTGTATTTGTCGCTTTTCGGCCAAATGCCACATTTCATAACTCGGTGTTGCTGAACCCATTAAAACATGGGCCTGATGCTGTTTGGCCAAGTAAAAAGCGGCATCGCGCGCATGAAATAATGGACGTTTTTCGAACTGTTTGTAGCCGGGTTCATGTTCTTCGTCGACTACAATCAATCCCAATTCCACGAAGGGTGCAAAAAGCGCGCTGCGGGTACCAATCACGAAATTTATTTCTCTTTTTCGGACCTTTTCATAGAGTTCGGTTCGTTCAGATGTGGAATAATAATGATGCCACACACCTACTTCCACACTGATATTTTTACGAACGCGATCAACCAAATTTTCGGTAAGAGCCACTTCGGGAACCAGGAACAAAACTTGCTTTCCTTGCTGTACTATTTTTTCTGCAAAATCCAAGTATAGCAAGGTTTTACCCGATCCAGTAACTCCATAAAGTAGTACGTGTTTATTTTCTTTAAATCCTTTTTCAATTTCTTGGGATGCAATTTCTTGCGCGGGAGTTAAATGCAATTTCTCGCCCAATGATTCGCCAATAATTAAGTTTTCGGTACGCTGCTTAAATAAATGTATAGCCCCCTTTTTTTCTAACTGCCTCAGCGTTTCTCGTCCAATTTCAGTGCCTTCTAAAGCTGATTTCAATTCCATTAATTTGCGACCTTTTCCCAACAGATGCATCATTGCGGTGAACTGTTTGGGTGCTTTTTTTTCGAGGGAATTCAACAATGTATTGGCTTCATCGGAATCGTCCCACAATGCCGAAAACTCCAGCATTTCCACAATTTTGGGTTTGTAATTCTCTCGGAGTTCCTCGTGCATGGAAAGCACACCTTTCATATACATAGATTTGATGTGCTTCATTACTGACTTTTGATTCAGCAACTGTTGCACTTGGTCTACGGTAATGGTTTTTTCTTGAATTAATAAGGCCAGAATTTGGTTTTCCTTATCGTCGAGTACGGGCAAATCATCGGGTTGAAATTCTGGATGCAAGGTAATTTTAGTGGTCGATTGAACCCGGTAACCTGCAGGAAGTGCAACCGAAAGAACATCCCCCAAAAAAGACATATAATACTGGGAAATCCAATTCCAAAATTGCATTTGCTGGGCTGAAACAATGGGTTGATCGTCTAATATTTCCAGGATGTAACTGGCTTGATAACCCACAGGCGGCTGTTCTGATAGTTCCCAAACTATGCCTGAATACACCTTTTTTACTCCAAATCCAACAGCTACACGCAAACCAGGGACAATGAACTCATTCCACTCAAACGGCACACGATAGGTGTACAATTTGGGTAAGGGTAACGGTAAAAGTACAGTTGCAAATATGGTTATGCGTTCCGACACTAGGCAAAGTTACTCAATCCCAACGAAGCTTCACAATTTCAATACCGGTAGGATGAGTAAAGCTCTAAACTTATGGAATTAAAATGAATGTATTTTCAAAAACCGAGTTTCAGAAAATTTGGTACTTCATGGCATAGCGCATTAACACCAAAACAATACCTGCAATGTGGTAAATTAATACGGCTTTCTGTAGTCTGAGCATCCAACGAATCCACTTTTCCGATTGCTTTACTGTAGCCCAAGAAATCAGCCAGGACGCTAATACAGATACAGAAGAACTACCCATCAATCCACTGGAAGTAAACGTTTGAATCCAAGTTACATTGGCCGGATTGTTCGATGCAAATCCAATTTCAAGAATCCATTGACTAATAAAGAAAAATGCTACCACACCTGCGTTTAGCATTACGATTCCAAAAGAAGTCATACTTCTTCCTACTGCTACCACGGCCGTTTTGTATCCAAAAATCAAGTTGCCCCGGTGTCCCAACAAATCCTTCAATACATCTTTATTGAACAAAACCACCCAAAGTGCACTAAAAAAATACACTAAATCCCAATCGGCAAAACCCATGTGAAGCCAACCGCCCAAAAGAGGCAACAGCGTGAGCAAGGAAGATGAAATTTCGCGTACAAAAGGTATTTTTTGCAATTTGTGCGAATAAAACCAGCATAAAAATTGGAATCCCACAAAAAACAAGAGAATTTTAAATGAGGCTAAAAAGGCGAAAATCAATCCCAAAGAATTGAAAAGTACATACAAATTAGCTAGATGGCGGGTTCCCACGGCTTGTCCCATGATCGCCATATTCGGACGATTCACCAAATCTTTATCTACATCGTAAAAGTAGTTTATAATGAAGGCGGAAGCCACGGTAAAAACCGTAGCGATGGCCATAAAGTGCAGGGTTTCATCTGCCACAAAATCAAAGCTTAGCCATTTCAATCGCTGCAAAATAGGAATATCTGATGGCACTGGTAGTTCAGAATTTTTTCCGTGCATGGAGTTTCCAAAGATCAGATATCCTCGAAAACGGCTTAAATGGATGTACAGACCCGTAATGTATTGAGCGAGCAAAACGAGAAGGATATTGTACCAGCGCACAATTCCCAGAAAAAATAAAAAACGTATAATTCGTTGCTGCTGTATGGGCGACATTACATTTTGTATATGACCTGCAAGTTATGTCCTTTTAACATTTCTTTTGCACGATCAATATCTTCGGTAAAGCCCAGAATAAAACCTCCACCGCCGCTGCCGCAGAGTTTCAAGTAATAACAATTGGTTTCAATTCCTTTTCTCCAAACGTCTTCGAATTTTTGGGGAATCATGGGTTGAAAATTGTTTAAAAAGAGAGTAGAAAGCGCTTTCACATTTTCCAATAATGGTTTCACTTCACCTTTAAGGAAATGTTTTACGGCGTGATCGTTGTGTTTTTTTAATTCGGTTTTCACCATATTGCGGAAACCTTCTTCTTTCAAACGTTCTAAGAAAATTTCCACCATCCCCTTTGTTTTTCCGGGGGATCCAGAATTCATCAAGAAAATAGCACCTTTACTTTGAGCATTTTCCACAGGAATTCCAACGGTATCTAAACTGCCTTTACCCTTGATTAAAATAGGTAAATTCAAATAACAAATCAACGGATCCAAGCCTGAACTTTTTCCATGAAAATAGCTTTCCATGATGGCCAAATTGGATTTTAATTCAGCCAAATTCTCTTCGATCATTACATCTTCTGATGTAATCGGATTCAAGGTGTAATTTTTGTACAAGGCCGCAACCAATGCTCCCGATGAACCCACTCCAAAACCTTGGGGAATGCTGCTATCGAAATACAAACCTCCTTCTAAATCTGCATCCAAGCGTGTAAAATCCATTTTGAAAGGCAATTCACCATTGAAATGCATGTCCTTCAAATGTTTTACATACTTCTTAATACTGCGATTGGATTTGATTTGCGACTCATTTTCGGAGCCAAGGGGCGCAACGTCAAAACGGCCTTGAAAATGTTCGAATGGAATGCTCAATCCCATTGAATCCTCAATAATTCCGTATTCCCCAAACAATAATATTTTGGCATAAAATAAAGAATCTTTCAAGACAGCTTTCGACGACATTTTAGTTTATTTTGGTAGGGCCTCCACCCATTGCACTGCAAAGATACAATTGGTTTTTGCAATATGGTAACAATTCAGCGTTAATAAAGTTCATTACATCGGCTTCTTGTTTTGAATTATACAACAAATGAACATTTGCGCCTGCATCCAAAGTAAATGCCATTTCCCAATTTGTTTCCTTGCGCTTTTTCCAAATTAACTCAATTATAGCCAATGTATTCGGACGAATCAGCATGTAATAAGGAATCGACGACATCATCATGGCATGCAATTGCAACGCCTCCGATTCCACCAATTCAATGAATCTGGAAACATTACCTTCCTGCAATACTTGAGAAAGTTCGGTCAGATTTTTGTGCGCTTGTCCGAATCGAGCTTGCGCATACGCATGCGATTTCAACAAATCATGTCCCTGAGTACTGCTCACTGTTTTTTCGCCATCGTCAACTATAAGCACCGCGTCTTTCCAGTGGGTCAATTTCTCGCTCAAGTTGAACGGAAATGCAACGGCATATTCATCGGAACTCCCCGGAATGCTACTTATTTCACCCCAAACGCCGGCACCTTCAAACATACTTCTACAAGCACTTCCCGACCCCAAACGTGCGCAAACACTTACTTTTTGATAAAATTCGGGAGTTCCCGTTTCCAGGATACCTTCCAAATCCACAATGCACAAAGCCAAAGCACCAAAACCAGCTGCAGAACTCGCAATTCCCGCACCGTGTGGAAAATTATTGCTCGATTCAATTCTCAAATCCCACTGAGTAGCAGCAGGAACAATGGAGGATATTCTTTGCAAAAAAGTATGAATTTTAGGCTCAAACGATGGCTTCGATTTTCCATCTAAAAAGAATTCAATCTGAGAATTTTCTCCTTTTTTGGGGGACGCTATTACGGTGGTTTCCGCAAATAAATCGTTTAGCGTCCAACTAATAGAAGGATTTGCCGGCAATTGCACTCCCCCTTCTTTCTTGCCCCAGTATTTTACCAATGCAATGTTGCTTGGACAACGATACGTAACTGTTTTCTGTTCTAAATTACTTTGTGACATTCTTTTTATATCGAGTATTTCTCTAGATTTAAATTTTCCTTCAGTGTATGTTTTTACTCTGTAGCTTCATTCGGAAATCACCAGATCATTCATTCGGAAATCACTAGGTCATTTATTCTGAAATTACCACGTCATTCAATTGGAAACTCCCACGTCATTTATTCGGAAATTCCCACGTCATTCAATTGGAAATCACCAGGTCATTCCAATTTTTTACTTCACAGCCGTTCCACAACGAATAATAGGCATCCCAAACTACTGAATTTACTAATAACATATCGCCACCCCATGCACCTAGCCATTTGCATACGCCGCGCGGGAGCGGTTTTACACCAAAAAAGGTGTAAGGCGTTACCATTCCCAAAAGCTGCGATAAAAACATTTGGTACATTTCAATTCCCGTTTCAACAGCCATTAATTCCTTGGCATCGCGCACAATTTCAATGATTTTTTGGATTTGCATTTGGTAGTTTTCATCCTTAGCCAAATCATCCAACATGTCGTTCACGTGTGAAGTGCTGGTTCTAGAATTAACTTTGTTACCCAAGAACACCACTTTCCAATCTTTGGTCAATTCTGGATTCAAGCTCCATTGACGAAAATGAATGTCGTTTTCGGTACGCCAGAAAATCAACGGTTTTTGCACGGCTGCTATGGCTACATCGTATCCACTTCCCCCGAAAACCTTATCCTGCACCTGAAAGGGATCCAATTTGAAATATCGGCATACGAGTTCAATAAACGTACTGCTGCTGCCCAACCCACTGTTTCGATCAAATTCCAAACGCGTTTCAAAACGGTACGATTTGCCTGGTTTCCAAAAATTGGGAGAAACCAAGGTAAGTACCTTCAGCAAATGCGAATCCTCTGAATCGGTGGGCGCGTTTGTGCTTGGAGCCTCCGCAGTGTTCAAAGCCTCTGCAGAATTCGCAGCTTGATTCGAATCTTCAGAAATTCTAGCATCCGCGTAATTCGCGGAATTCCGCTTCAGGAATTCGATATCAAATGATTCTGAAAACCAAGTAGCACCATGCAAATCCAATGCATTAAAAATCAAACGATCTTCCGCGTTACCCGGCGAATTAAACTCCCAAACATCCATCCATTGTCCCGTTTTCACCGGAACTGCCAATCCCTCAAATCCTTTAGTTACGGCATATTCACCCACCAAAAGTATCTTTCCAGGAGCATAATACGATTGCATTCTTACTAATTCTATTTGCTTTTATTTACTTCTATTTACCGAAATTTCTAACTGAATTAATTGGATTTCAGCGACAAAGCACCACCCCTAACTTTAGAAAAAGCTTCAACGGTAGCACTGTAACTCACCACTTTATCTTTGAAGTACTCCACGATGATTTTCTTTTCATCTTCCGTAGCTTCGAGTTGATTGAGGATGTTCAAAAGGTGCATTTTCATGTGTCCTTTTTGAATCCCAGAAGTGATCAATGAACGAACAGCGCTAAAATTCTGCGCCAAACCCGCCACAGCTATGATTTTCATCAAATCCTCTGCGGAAGGATATCCCAATAATTCATGTGCGAATTTTACCATAGGGTGTAAAGACGTGATTCCGCCCACCGTACCAATGGAAAGCGGCAATTCCAACCAAAAATGAAATTCATCACCCCGAATTTCAGCGTGAGTCAATGAAGTGTATTTTCCATCCTTTGCAGCATAGGCATGCGCACATGCTTCCGTCGCTCTAAAATCATTGCCTGTTGCTATGATAACGGAATCAATTCCGTTCATGATGCCTTTGTTGTGCGTAACCGCGCGATAGGGTTCAACCGTAGCAATTCGAATTGCTCGAACAAACTTATCGGCAAACTCCTGATTACCGATCCCACTGCCTTCATTGATGTCCTCAATTTTACAAGAAACTGATGCACGAACCACACATTCTGGAGTGAAGTTACTCAATATGCTCATCACAATCGTAACATCCCCTAAACCGGATGATTCCTGAACCATGGATTTCCATTCTTTTGCAATGGCTTCCAAACAGGAATTGATGAAATTCGCGCCCATGGAGTCGCGTGTATCAAATTTCACTTCGATTTGATAATAATCGTTTTCGGCTTCGGTTTTATCGATTAATTCTAATCCCAAAATTCCACCTCCACGCTGACGCATATTTTTGGTAATATCTTGGGTGGCTTCAAAAAATCGCGATTTATTTTCTTCAAAAAATTGAATCAAATCAAACGACGTTGCTGCGTGGTGATTCCAAAGAAAATGCACATGTCCAATTTTGGTCATACCCAAAACTTCGGCTTTAAATCCACCTCTATCCAACCAGAAGTTTGCTGCTTTCGCCGCAGCTGCTACCACACTACTTTCTTCAATGGCCAACGGAATCGCATACAACTCGTTATTAATCAAAAAATTAGGAGCAACACCGAAAGGCAAATAGTAGTTACTTATGGTGTTCTCAATGAATTCATCGTGTAATTTTTGAACTTCGGGTTGCTGATGCCAGTACCCTTTTAACATGCTCAATGCGGTTTCGGGTTCTCCCGTAAAATGTTGAATAAGCCATTCCATTTTGGCTTCTTTACTCAGTTTACTGAATCCGGATATAGGTGTAACTTTTTTCATTCTTTTATCGTTAAGTAGGTTTGTGCCATTTTTAGGCCATCCAATTGACTTTCAATATATTCAAACAATTCTTCTTCTCCTAAGAGTGCGTATTTCAAAAACGACGCTGCTTGTGCATATCCCACTCCAATTTGATGTTTTTGCGTTAGGGAATTCAATTTTTCCATGTGGTAAAATCCGTCTAAAAAACCTTTGATTCCACCCGAAACCAATACGTTTTTTACCTCAATCGGTTCATTTTCCCAACCCGAAATCCAATCTGTCATTTCCACTGCCGTATGACCAATTTTCGTTGCCGATTCCCAAGATTCCTTGCGCACATCTTCCCTTCTCAAATTTTCGAGCAGTGAAAAATTCGTTCCTCCAAAAGCACCGTAATCCAAAGCTTCCAGGGGCAATTTCAGTAAAGCTTTTAGTGATTTGGGACCCATTCCTTGTCCCACTTCTTTCACCATTACCGGATACTTGGCTTGGTCTAAGACGCGTTGAATGGTTTCTATCGGGGGATGTATATAGCGGTCGCCTTCAGGTTGAAACCACTCTTGAAGGGGATTCACGTGAATAATCAAACCATCGGACTCCAGTTGCTTAATCATTTCATCCACCCTACTCAATTGATTTTCAGCGATCAACTGTTCCAATTGAGCTATTCCCAAGTTGGCAAACAATGGCTGATCTCCGATGAATTTCCTAACCGCAAAATCGGCTGCCGTTTCTTTTTGTTCTAAAACTGGACGACAAGAACCCAATCCCATCCCCAAACCATAACGAGCAACTGCTTTTGCCAGATTCTGGTTAATCAATTTGGCTTTTTCGGCACCGCCTGTCATACTACTCACCCAAATTGGGGCTTGCAAAGTTTTATTTGCAATGGTCAATTGGGGTAATAGAGTGGTTCGAATATCTCCGCCCAAAACGGGTTCATAATAAAATCGATGATCATTTTCACTCGATTGTGATTGAAATGCCAATTCGATATGATCGGTTTTTCGTTTATGAAGGGATGATTCTGACAATTTAAATGGTTTTAAGTGGGTTGTATGTGTTTAACTTGCGAATTATTGATTTGAAGCTGTGTGGTCTGTTTTGAAGTAGACGGTCTTATTCATATAGGATTCAACAGATGCGAAATACCTGTAAAACAATGGTTAAGTCCAAGTTTATTCGATGTAAAGCTTACACAAAACGATTGAATTTTAAGACATTCCTTCTACAAAATTAACAAAATTCAGCTGTTACAGAAACAAAATAACCGGCTTAAGGTTTTGAATTTTTCAGCTTTTCGTTGTTTTTGTGTCTTTCGGAGTCGCGATTTGTTTTTTTCTCTATATTCTTTTGAACGGCCTCAGTGAGATTCACACCGGTTTGATTGGCCAAACAGACCAATACCCAAAGTACGTCGGCCATTTCATCGGCTAATTGCTTGCCCTCTTCGTTGGATTTAAACGACTGATCGCCATAGGTGCGAGCCATCAATCGAGCTAACTCGCCTACTTCCTCCATCAAAATGGCTGTATTGGTCAATTCCGAAAAATAGCGAACGCCTATGGTTTTAATCCACTGATCTACGGAAAGTTGCAATTCACTTAACGTAAGATTAGTATCCCCTTCAGAGGAAATAAATGGAAGTAAATTCGATTCGTTGCTCATGGCTTATGGTATTATTCAAATGGCGAATCGAATTCCGAAAAACGAGGTAAAATGGTATCTTTAGCCGACAAGGTAGGATTTTCAATGTTCCAAGGGATATTTAATTCGGGTGAATTCCAAAGAACACCACCTTCGGACTCAGGATGGTAATAGTCGGTGCACTTGTAAGCAAAAATGGTTTGATCTTCTAAGGTTAAAAAACCGTGTGCAAACCCCGGTGGAATATACATCATCTGAAAATTTGTACCACTGAGTTCAACGGCAACAAACTGACCGTATGTGGGAGAACTTTTTCGAATATCGAGGGCAACATCTAAAACGGCTCCCTTAATAACTCGAACCAATTTCCCTTGTGCATGGGGTGCTATTTGGAAATGCAATCCGCGTAAAATTCCTTTGTTGGATAAACTTTGGTTGTCTTGAACAAATTTGACTCCCGGTGCATGTTGTTGAAAAACATCTTCCCTAAAGCTTTCAAAGAAATGTCCTCTATGATCTTCAAACACTCTGGGTTTTATCAATAATAATCCAGGTAATAACGATTCAATTTGCATTTTTGTGAAGAAAGGTGTAAAATTACATTTTTTCTTAGGGATAATATCCAAAACCCTTAGAAATTTGAATAAATTCAGAGTAGGAAAAATACATTAACGACAAAAAAAATAAAAGAAATGACCACACAAGAGAGAAACAACCGCTCCATCCTTTACGTACTGATTCTAATTTTATTGGTTTTCAACTTAGGCCTTTTCTATTTATGGCAATCCGGTAAAACTGAAAAAGAAGGCTTAAGTGCTGAAAAAACCAAGTTGGAAGGAAGTTTGTCGGAAAAAGAAAAAGCGTTGAGTGCAGCAGAACAATTGTTAGAGCAGTTCCGCGCTGATTCAGCGGCTATGGCTGAAAACAACCTTCAGATGTCGGACGAATTGAATAAACGCAAAAGTGAAATTGCTCGTTTAACATTCTTATTGAAGAAAAACGACAAGAACAATCAGATGTTGGTAGACGAGTTAAATTCCAAGATTGCACAACTTTCCAAAAAATTGGCTGCATTGGAACAAGAAAATAGTTTGTTGCGCAGCAACAACGATAGTTTAAGAACGGTAAACCAAGATTTATACAGTGAGAACAATAAATTATCGGCTGAAGGCAGAAAATTAAAAAGTTTAGCTGCGCGTTTAAGCACTTCTGAAATCCGTGTAGAAGCGTTGAAAAAGCAATTATTAACGCGCAAAGAAACCAACACATTAAAAGCACGTGGCGTTGAGGCATTGCGCATCAGCTTCAACATCAACGAAAACAACGTTGCTGAAAAAGGCGAACGCACAGTATTTGTAAAAATCACTGGACCAGAAGGTGTAACATTAATGAATGATGGTCAAGGTGGAGTTGCTGATTTAGCGGATGGAAAATCCACAAAATACTCGTACAAAACAGCGGTAGTATTTGAAAATGAAACCAAGCAAATTCCAGCAACAATTTGGAAGCCAACCAAGAAATTAACTCCAGGTAAATACACCGTTGAAGTATTCACTGAAGGTTATTTGATGGGCTCCACCGCCATGGATTTGAAGTAATATTATTGAGAGATCAATAGTATCGACTTTTCGTTAATGCTGTATTGAAATTCTAAATGCTATGCAAACTTCTTTTGTATGGAACCCCTGGTTCTAAAATCGCATATTATTGAACGTTTGAACAATACGGTGCCTGAAGGTTTAGATACCGTGTTGAAACATTTTAAATTTAAACTTATTCAAAAGGGAGAACGCTTGATTGAATTCAATGAAATTTGCCAAGCGGTTTACTTTATTGAACGAGGAATGATTCAAGTTTGTTATTTAGATTCTGAAGATAATATTTGGACTCGTGATTTAGCTACTGAGTACCAATGGTGCTCCAATTTAGAAAGTTTTGAACATGAAACACCTTCTAAAGAAGAATACATATGTCTTACAGATTGTGTTCTTTGGTATTTGGATAAGTTCAGTTTTCAAGAAATGCTAAAATTCGCACCGGAGTTTGGAGAAATTTATCGTCAAATTTTAAGAGAGCTCTATTTTGAATCCATTAAACAATCGCAAATCATTGCATCAAAAACAGCAGAACAGCGAATTTTATGGCTTTATAAAGAAAAACCACATTTAACTAAATTATTAACAGCCAAAGTACTAGCGAATTACTTGCATTTACATAAAGATGTTTTCGGAAGAGTAAGATCCAAAGTGCTAAAAGTACAAGGGTAAAATAGACTAAAGTCTGTTTTTTTGAGATTTTTTTGAAGTCATTTTGTAAAATGAGTTCAACACCATTCAAATTGATTCTGCAAATCTTTTCATTAATCTTTTATTTGACATGCAATTTGCTCTATTCTCAAAACGCAAGTCCTTCGAGCATTTCAATGAATGAAATACAAACATTGAGCCGAAAGGGGAACATTATCGGAAATATAACGGACCAAATAACCCGTTCCAAAATCAATGAAGCATACATTCAGATAATTCCAGAAAACAAGCCAAGAATTACATCATTCAATGGATATTATGAAATCAACCAATTAAACATTGGAAATTATACATTATTAATCAGTGCAATTGGTTATGAAACCAAACGAATCGATGACATAGTAATTTTACCGAATAAAACAATTGAACTCAACATTGAATTACTTCCAACGGAGTTAGATTTGGTAGATACTGTGAATATCAAAGTAAATCGATTTCATTCTACAGCTAGAAATGTTTCAAGTTTTGAATTCAGCAGAGAAGAAATATCGTCAAATCCAGGTGCTCAAGGTGATATTTTTAGAGCAATTGGAATGTTGCCAGGTGTGACTAGTAGCGGTGGCAAATACTCGGCTATTGCAGTAAGAGGACAGGGAGTAAGAGACAATGTTTATTTAGTTGATGATATTCCATTAACCGAAGTTGGACATATGGAAGGCAATAGTTTTTTCAACGATCCCAAGGGTGGTCGATTTAGTATTTTTGCACCCAGAGTTATTGAAAATGCTCGTTTCCAAGGAGGTGGTTTTAGTTCTGAATATGGTCGAAAAAGTGCTTCTTATTTGGGCTTAACCATTAAAGAAGGGAATCGTTTTAATGGTATTTATGACGGACAAATAGATTTACTTGGATTAAATATCAATTACGATGGTCCCAGCGGATTTTCAAAGAAAACTACCCTATTCATTTCAGCTCGATATCAGAACTTTCTTCCTTTGGTTAAAGTAATTGGACTTGAAAACTTAGGTTTGCCCATTTATGGAGATCTTATTTTCAAATCCTCAACTAAGATTAATGAAAAGAATAAATTAAATATTATAGGAATGATTAACCCAGAATCATTTGTTCGTACCGTAAAAAATGTAGAAGCTGATGAGCCATTAAACTTGCTTTATCTACCCAATTTTAAGAGAAATAAAACAACCTTGGGATTAAATCTACAATCGCAAATTGGAAAACATCAGTGGCGAAATGTTTTATACTTTAATCAATTTAACTCTGAAGTTAAAGTGGGAAAGGCGTTTCCAACAAAAGATTCAAACGGAAATATCAATAGATCAGAAATTCCATTTAACAAGGAAATTCAAACTCAGTCCTATTCTGAATCTAAAATTGGTTTTCGCTCACTACTAAATTTAAACTTTAACACTTCAAATAGATTACATCTTGGTATAGAAACTGAATTTATTCGACTTTCAAACATTCGCAACTTGTTACTCAATGATACTAATTACATTTTCAGACGGAATCAATTATTTAACCCAAATTTGAATTATCAAGTTGTCTCGAAGGATTTGGTAAATGCAAATACTGAAAAAACCAACTTTACATCCGTTTTATTTGGTAATTATATCTTTAAAATAAATAAAGTTTGGGATATTCAATCGGGAATTCGATTGGAATATTTCGGTTTCTCAAATGAAATTATAATCTCCCTAGGGCATCCTTTAATTTTGCAATTAATCCGAAACAACAGCTATCAATTGCAGGAGGTATTTATTATCAAGAGCCTGTTTATTCAGACCTAGCGGATCTCCCGAATACGGAAAGTTTAAATTTAGAAAAAATTACTCAAACAGTAATTTCCTATAAAAATCAAATTAATCCAAACCTGAGATTTATTATTGAATTATGGTATAAGGATTTCGATAATATCATTGTTACTCCGATAGCTTCAAGTGTTTTGAGAAATAATAATGGCTATGGTTGGGGAAATGGTATCGATAATAGTTTAAATCAAAAACTAAATAAAAAGTGGCATGGAATTGTAAGTTATTCCTACATGGATGTAATAATAAATGATGGTGATGGACTCGGATATTACCCATTCACTTTTAGTCAACCGCACCAATTCAATTCCATGCTAAGTTACACATTAAATTCCAGTTGGTCTTTTTCTGGGAAATTCAGATATGCAACTGGCCGGCCTATGGATAGTTATAAGATCCAATCAAATGTATTAAATACGAGTTCTTCTCCGATTTATTCAATGGAATTGATTGGAAAAAACCAATCTCGATTACCCAATTTTACCTGCCTGGATTTACGCCTAAACTGGACATTACAACTTTCAAAATTTCGAATTATATCTTTTTTCGATGTTGTAAATGTATTAAACAAGCAAATAGCCAATAATTTAAATTTCAATCATTTAACAGGAAAACCCTTTTATGATGGTTTGGCTATTTTCCCAACAGGAGGCATGAAATTTGAATTTTAAGTACGTGTTCAATATTGGTGACCTTTTTAACCCCTTCCCCAGTAAATCAGAAAACATCAATTAAGGTTTTATATATTCTCTGAGGGCACCTTTGGTTCGCTAATTCCCATTTCTTTCACATTGGAAAAAGTAGCGGATAGGTTTGCTAAAAACTCTGATTTCCACTTGGAAATGTTTAAGGCGTTTACTTCAAATTTCTGTGACAACTGTGCCAATTTTGTAAGCTCCCCCGTTTGAGTACATATCAAAAATAGACATTTTCATTTATTTATTGTTGTTTTTTGTATTTTTTACATGGGCGTAATGGAGCGAAGGGGTAGCCGAAGCGGAATGAAGCCCATGTGAGGGATTTCTATTTTTGCGGTATGTTACTGGCGGTAAGCCACCCAATGCATCATGTGGACGGTAATGGTTGTAATCATATAACCAAGTTTGAGTTTGTTCTCTCACATCATCAAGGTTTTCAAAAAGATATGCATTCAGAACTCCATTGCGAATTCTACTACTCTTTAGTGAATAATCCGATTCAATAAACAAATTAACCTGTTCCCCTTTATCGCGAAGTCTTTAATAACTCTTCCAAAAACCCTCCCTTGGATGGTCTACTGCTAGCTTTTGTAATTGATCTATAATGGTTGAATCGTCTTTTTTTGATTGGTATCTTAAACTACTTCTAATGATAGCTAAAACCCGACAAGCCATGCTTTTATCCGACTTTTTACTCTGCTGTAGTTCTTCGATAATCTCTCGTTTCTGGCAGGGCTTTAGAGCTTTTTTTCAATAATGTATTTTGCAAGGTCTAAATCCAAAGCCAAGTTAGCAAACATCTTTTTTAAGCGTGCATTCTCCTCCTCTAATTATTTAATCCTTTTTATTTCATTTGCTTCTAAACCTCCATATTTCTTATGCCACTGATAAAAGGTTTAGCGAGAAATACCGTTCTCTCGAAGGATTTCAAAATCCCAGCAATCTGAACTGGATTGAATCGTGATTTCTTCATGTTTAATACGTTTTAAAGTTACTATTTTTTCCATTTTTAAAACGTACTCTTTTGGGGGGAGCTTACACATCACCTTCTATGTTGTAACACCTTCCATTGGATATAATTAAAGTATCAGCATTTAGTTTTTCAATTTTATACATTGATTTTAACTTCACCCCATAATTCAAAACTGAAATTATTTTCCCATTTTGTGCGCTTACTGGATAACATACATCTATTTTTATATTGTCTATTGCTGTTTCACATTTTATATTTTCAAAAAAATCACCTTTTCTACGTTTCAAAATATAGTCAGGCTTACCTTTTAATTCTATCTTATCGTTACAATGCAGGAAAGTAAGTGTTTGAACTAGGCAAATTTTATCATGGGGTATTTTAAAATTAATATCATTTACATTTGAATTAATATCATTTACATTTGAAAATTGATATTCCCAAATTCCAATAATATCTTTCGCTTTAGTTTTATCCTTACTTCTAAAGGAAATCAGCAATACAAATAAAAAAATTAGTCCAAATATTGTATTTTTTGTCATTTTATCGATCTTTTAAATTAACCCCAAGAATAGTTGTGTTTATAATAATCCCCAGTTGTTGGACCAAAAGTTTAGTGATTCTATTTAAATATATTGTGTTGTATTAAGCAACATTTTGGGTTAAAGATGTGTAATAAACATCGATTGGTTTCACGCCAGTTCTTTGGTGTTTCTTGAAATTGACACTATTAATGAAATAGTCTCCTGAATACTCTGGTTTTAAATTGTCGCAAACAGAACACCAGTTACCGAGCAAAGCTTTGTAAATAAATAATTTAGCAGAAAACAGTGTTGGGATAAATTTTTTATTTGAGCCTTTTTGGAGCTGCATTTTAACAATTTTTTACAAAGATGATTTTCTCTATCTTTCATTGCTTATTGTCATCGCTGAAACAACAGCATAAGAAGCAAAGTCACCGGTAGATATTTGATTTTGAAATTCACTAAAGATTGCTGAAATGAAATCTATTTCATTTCCAACTTGGCTTTGAATAAAAGCTCTGTAATATTTAGTGGGTTCGTATTTTTTAAAACTCCACACTCCATTGGAACTATTTATTAAGACTTCGCCAATGTAACCTACAATTGACAATGATAACTCGGAAACAAAATATTTATCAGTTAAATATTTATTAATTTCAGCGTCTAATATATTTAAACTTTCTATTGAGCCATCTAAAAGCGCAATTTGAATATTCAACCTTTCAGCCAGTATTTTTTTTGCAGTTTCTGTATGTTTCAGAAAATCATCAGGTTTAGTTATTAAACCATCTTCTTTCCCATTCGTAATGATTACTTCACTGTGCAATCTATTTAACACTCTGTTAGAAACCATTTTTTCAAACTCCGCTTTTGAAGAAAATAAAACATAAACCTGGTCATTTACCTTGTCGAGAATTTTTCCGTCAGCCAAGACCACGCCTGAACCAATCTTGGTTTTATCCGAACTGATCTTTAGTTTTAATGCAGAGTCTTTTTCTAAAACAGTAACTTTCGTCTTAAGTCCATTTGCACAATACAAATTTGTTTCTCTCGAAATGAACATATCTTCATAATCATCATTAAAAGAATCAAACGGAGATATATATTGTAAATCGGCAAGACTATTAAATAAAACTCCGTCACCTGTTCTATATACGATTATATACTGACCGTTATTGAGTTTTATTGCTACTCTTGTGTCTTCTTTAAGCTTGGGGTCGGGTACTCCATCATATTTTGCGACTAGATAATTTATATCATTTTCACTACACTGTACATCGTAAATCCTTTGTTTAGTATCGTGTCGAATTACAGTAAAGACATTTCTACAAAAAAGAAGATCACTTAAATTACTATATAATTTACAATCTTCAACCATTCCCAGTTTCCTTATCTCAAGTAATTTTTCTCCTTGAAATTTATACACTTTAGAATTAAACCTACTTGACAACTTATCATCAATTTGCCCTTTGTTGGAATTAATAAATTCCAATACATAGTCCTGCTTAAGTATTGAAAAGCATATTTTTTTATTTAAGGGCTCGAAATTTACCGTTACTTGCTCCATTTTAATTTGAACCTTTTTTGAATTATCACTATTATTAAAGGCGCTAAAGTTAAAAAAAAGCATCAAAATTACTGCAATTTTGATGCTTTTTTTTAAGATTTTTTTTCTACGGGCCACTACAAGGTTCATTATAGCTACAATCATTGTCATTTCCTGATTCATTTGTTCCAATAAATGGCGCATTAGAGTATTCTGCTGCTCCCTTCCAATCAACTTGCGTTTCTGAAGTTAAATACGAATTGAAACCTGCGGTGGCTTTAATCGTATTAAATACGCCTGCTTTAGTTGGAGTAGCTACATTTAAAACTGCAGGTGTTGAGAATGTCACGTTTCCAGTTTCCTTATTAAGTTTACCTGTTATATGCATCAAATTTACATTTTTTTGTTGTGAATATGCAATAACTTTTGGATCAACATTTACACCTGCAAATGTCACAATTGTCAGATTAGCCAAACCAACATCAGTTGCATATGTCCCCTCTGTGCTTTTGCTCGATGCGACTAAATCAATTTCACCCTTTATTTGTCTACTTAGTTTTATATCTCCCTTAGTAGCTTTAACTTCATAGGCATTTGCATCTGTAAGATACTCTTGCTTCAACCAAAGGTTATTAATAAATGCCATAAATGTATTATTTGATCTTTCCGCATATTGATAAATTGATGGACCAAGTACATCGGGTCTAACCCCGCCTACAGTTCTATAATTAGAACGCATCATAGTTCTTGCATTAATGAAAGCTTTTTCAAATGCATAACCAATAGTTTTATTAAATCTCAACCTATCCATTGATCCTTGCATTATTCCTGCATCACTTGCCATTTTAACAAATGCGTCTCTTGTTAAAGGTACAGGCGAAGTTGCTCCCTCTCCATTCTCATCAATCATCATGATCGGAATATTCGCAGCAAAAACATATGGACTCTGCCATGTGAAATCCGAGGCTCGTGGATCAAGCGACATAAACCTACCTAATCGAGAATCATACTGCCGTTCACCATATCCATAACTGTTTCCGGAGCCTCCGATCTCATCATCCTTCTCTTGCCCATTAAACCCATACCGATACCCACCACCAGAATACAACATGCCGCCACTTGAATCGGAGGTGGTCCAAGACATGGAACTACCGAAGGGGTAGTAATCCGAAGCAAACACCACATCACCTTCGTAGTGGGTTATGGTAGTGCTGCCACCAGACGATGTGATCGGGATTTTGCGATCCAAGACCGTCGACAATACATTGCCTAAATGGTTGGTGAGTTCGTATTGTTTGTGACTTAATTTGCGCATTGCCCGATTCGTATCTCTATCGAATTTAACAGAATCCAAGTAGATTTGCAAGGTGTCGCTGTATTTATATTTATATTTCACCAGCAATTGATTGGATTGGTACATTCCCAATCTCGAACTTCCGTAAATATGTTGTTCTTGAAGCAATATGTCTTTTCCGAATTTTAACCATTCTCCAATGTCCGACATCATGCTCGAATAGTTGGTTGTTCCGAAATGCGTTCTCACCAGTTTTAGGTAGCTACTGAACGTTAAGGCCGAGCTCTGATACATTACAAACGATAAATCTTGGTAGCTCGTAGCATTTATGGAATTAGAAACGAAGTTCGAATAATTGGAACTCGATGCCAATTGATACAGCTGTTGTAATGTTCTTACCTCCTTGAGTAGGATTCTTAAGTGAGCATCGTTGGAATAGTGATTCTGTAACACATCTAAAATCAACGACGTATCTCCTAATCCCGACCAAGCATCGAATAAATCTGTGAACGAAATATTGGGCTGTGCACTGTTCCACGAATTGTAAATCATGGTGGAATTCAAACAGCTTGAAAAATAGTTTTGCAGGTTTGATATGCTTTCAATCGCTGAAATTTGCGAAGCAATTGTTGGTGGCGGAAAACTCCGGATGTATGCAATTCTGCTGGCATTGGTAGGTGGTGGCACTGGACTGCCTCCTAGGCTTACATACACGCTGTTCAAGCCCACCGGATTGTTTGTTGCCATGCAGTTTAACAACAAATCCGTAGGATCATTGCTCAAAATGGCCGTGAGTGCATTGTTCAGCACAGCAGTACCTGAATTCAACACCGACGATATAAAGTTGCTTTGTTGGTTTGATAGTATGGCGTTCAGCAACGCATCATTTTCGGTGGGAGATGCATTGGGACTGTGCGCAAAATTACTCAGAACCGCAGGTACAAGTGTAGCATCCCATCCCAAAAAGTCATCCGGGGAAAACTCATCAAACACCCCCGCTGCCAATCCATTAGTCGATAAAAACTCAATCCAATCGTTGATAAATTGACTGTTGTAGCTGAATTTAGATTCCATAAAATCCTGCAAATCCGTTAATCCCAATTCGTTGTATATCCAATCGTTTACGAAAGCAAAGCTGGAATCACCAATATCATCAAAATAATTTCTGCGGGTATAGGTAGCCATTACATTGCCCGTTGCATCGTAGATGTAATAGGTGTATATCCACGACAATTGATCGTTGTGGTCTGGTTTTACAATTTTTACAGCCCTTTGTCCCGAAGGGTTATACTCAAACGCTAGCCAAGGTTTTGAGCTGGTATCTACCCGACGAATTTCCTTGATTTTACCATAAACATTCCATAAAATGGTATCGATTGACTCGGATTTATCTTTGACTAAATTTCCAATTTTATCGTATGAGTAATTATCTGAGGTTTGATCATCAATATCGTTGGTATAGTGATTTTGATCAACAGCATCGGAAACATAGGTCAGTTGATTGGTATGGGGTTGGTAATGGTATGTGAGTTGATCTTGAACTTTATTGCTTGACTTTGCCGTT